>ERZ802829.24-NODE-24-length-11603-cov-34.022428_pt1 | contig 11603 bp, 3 predicted proteins | sample MGYA00345653_ERZ802829 | MGnify/ENA primary metagenome ERZ802829 (study PRJEB30503, sample SAMEA104212374) | marine metagenome | biome: Westerlies Biome; feature: [SRF] surface water layer (ENVO:00010504) within the epipelagic zone...; material: water... | reverse complement strand
AAGCGAGAGAGACTTGCAGGAGTACGTGTTTCTGCTGTGAGATAGTACACCTCACATCCGGTACACTATCCGGCCCCTTTGTCAAAGTCTACGTACTAAACTTAAAATTTGTCCTATATCCTGGTCCCCCCTGTCGAAGTTGGCACACACTTGCTTCAGGGCGGGGTATAGCGCCCATCTGACCGGAAGAAGTTAAAACTTAAGTGTGGTGGGTTTTTAGTCGTTAACCTTTTCTTCGACTATCTGTAAAATGAAAATAGCAACAAGAATACACCTATGATGCATTTAATCAGAACAAATTGCAATTAGTATTGTCATAAGCCCCCATTTGTGGCCAGCCTTGGATCCGGAAACTATATCTATACTTAGATTGCAGCGATAGTCCCGGGACAAGGCGTCGAGCAACGCGTAGCAGTTCGAGTCCACGATCTGCTTTGGTGTCGTGGCGGTCATCTCGTTGTTGCTCATCATCTTCACGTCGCGAGCGGTCAGCATAGACGACTTCGTGTGCAGTTGGACGAGCGGCGAACTTCAGCCAACTTACTTTCACCTAAACAGCCGAGAAATGTGAGTAACAGAAATCAATCCGGAAGCAAAAACAATAACTATCGTGAGAAACTCTAAAAATTAGTTCTAGTTAAAGTAAACCTTTAGAGAGGGGGAGAGATCCCAATTATTTTTATTACAATTGTCGCTTACCAATCCGTTCAATATTCACTAATAGTCTATGCTTTAAAACCCTAGTCAGTTCGATTTAAACTTTTACTTTGGAACAAACTAACTGACTAGGTTAGTACCGTATGCATGTAGAACAAAGATTTTTTAAGACGATATATAAACCCTATGTAGCAATTTAATGTAATTTTAATTTTTATCTGAAGATTATTTCAAAATAAAGTAAGGGAATATATCAAACTTAAGAAATATTTGTTCAATATTGCGAATTTCTAGAAAAATTAGCATTTTAATCATCTTCGAATCCACAAACATTTAATTCATAGCCATCTGACACAAGAAATTCGTAATTTGTAATAATTTTTGAATAGTTTAAGTGACTCTAATTATCCGTATCCGTATCCGTATCCGTATAACTCTCGTAAAAGTCGTAGCAGCAAAATCTCTGGTTAGTTTTTGAGTTTAAATGTATAATTGATTATAAACGGGGGGAACATTTGATTAAATTGATTAATTAATGGAATAAATCGTAGTTCTATGAGTATTTGATATTTGATTAATTTTCAATCGAAATAACCAACCACATTAAACTTACTGTGCAATTTTGTGCAACACCAAATCTGGATAGAGACATTTAGATAGTAGAGAGAGTTACAGGGGTAAATATGGATAAATTTAATTTAAACGTTGATCCGGACAAACTACCTTTGCCTTTAATTCCGCCTTTGCTTCCAAGACAAACCGAGTCCGCTCTGGAACGCCGTAGATCTTTTCCGGATCTATCGACTTTATCGGATCCGGATAAAGATGGTTATTATTGGTCAAAAGAGTGGACTACTGTGAAAAATATAAATGTTCCACCGGATCCTAAACCTATTGTGAATAAATCCCAAATTAAGGATATTGAAGGGATAATAAATAGGGAAAACGATTATCTTGTACCTCGCGAAGATTATGCCTGGTCTGTAACTCTACATGACCCACTTCATTGTGATCCACCTCAGGGTGCAGAGGGAGTTCGTCAAGAAACAACTCGTCATGGCCGGCCTGAAACAAGGGATATCAATAGGTCTAACCTAAAGCAAAAATTAAGGGGAGTTTTTAGGTCTAAGTCTCCGAAAGAAAAAGATGTCGGAACTATACCTAAAAATAGAATTGCGAGCGATAACGATCATTATGTGGAAATACCAAGCCGTGCGGACCAAGAACATCAAATTCGTACGGATAGGAACATGGCCATGACCTTGAATAGGGATTTAGAACGATCAGGTCCTTACTCCAAGGCTGTAACTCAACAAGAAAGAGATGCTTTAGAGAGAGAAGAAAGAGATTTGATTAGACTTAGACAAGATAACGAGGCAAAATTACGTAGGGAAAGAGAGCACGAAAGAGATGAATTTGACCGAAAAAGGCAATTGATCAAACAAGAAAAGGAAAAATTACAAAGAGGAAGAACAGAAGTCACCTCAAGAGATCGTGAGGAAAGATTGGACAGAGACAGAGATAATAAAGGGAAAGAGAAGAGAAAGGGGCCACGTAATCAAGAACAACGTCGGCATAGATCGGACATTGATGATAATGATGACGCATATTCTACCTACAGTAAAAGTGACAGATCTGTATCACCACGAAATAAACGCTCCAACTCCGTTAAACAAAGCCGCCGAAAAGAAAAGTCTTATAGAGCTCGTGGTGATACAGTTCATGCGATAAGTCTTGAAAATAGAGGACACAAAACTGATTCTGACTCAGACTCTGAAGGTTCTCATGAATATAGTAATAGTGAAATTATGAAGGAGGTGAAGAAAATAAAGAAAAACTCTGGTAAAATCAATATTCCATCGTTAGACATGGTACCCTATCCTTCTGATAGTTTTATTGGGAAACATCACACAAACAATACTAGGGCAATTGCTGGATTTTACAAACAATATGAGCATAACAGACATTTTGCGCGTAAACCAAATGAACACATCATTCGCTATTTAACCCGTGTAAAAAGAGCAATTGAGGGTACCAAGTTTAAGATGGACGATCGCCAGTTTCTGGAATTTTGTATTCACTTCCTTGATACGGAAACTAGTAACTTGTTTCATGAGACCTTCGAGGTCTTCGAAAATTTCGATAAGTATGACTTTCTAGATTACCTAGTGACAAGCGTGGTTGATAATAAAGAAAAGGGTGAAGTAAACGCTGCTTTTTGGTCTTATGACCCTAAGTACGATCCTAATGCTAAAAACACTATCACGCTTGTGACTAAACTTAGTCAACTTATGGCCAGAACCAATTTTACAGTAAATGACATGATCGACAAACTTGTAGTTTTACTGCCGGTAGAATGTGTAAGTAAAATAAAAAAGCACCGTGACAGCGGTAATCAGGCAGTAGGGCTTGATGTTGTTCTTTTTGAACTTCACAAGCATGATAGCGACATCAGAAACTTTCTCTTAAAGAATAAAGAAAAACACAGACCTAATACAGGAAGTGGGGTCCGTGCCGTCCGCCAGGTTGATGTTGAGAATGTTGAGGTTCATGAGGGTGATGCTGAGTATGACACTGAGCACGTCGCACACCTTAATGATGATGAACATGTTCATTTTGTTCCGTATAGAAAATATCCTCTAAAATCGGAGGATGTACCTCAAAACCAATTCGTAGCACCCAAACAACAACAACAACATTTTCAACAACAACAACAGTCGAATAGTAACACCAGATATCCTAATAATCAATTTCGCACTTCAAAACAACAAGTCTGCGGAGTATGTTTTAGGTATGGGCACAGTGCGGATACATGTAGAATGACTATATATTGCGCATTGTGCAACAGTACAAAACATACTGCTCCTACATGTGATATATATGTAGGTGTCGCGCCGGTAACCGATGATTGTCCGTCTTGTTTGTCACTGTTTAGTCTACGTCTCAAGCATACGTATGAGAACTGTAGGCTAAACAGTAATAGTCCTTTCAGTATTGCGAAAATGATGGTTTTTCCGGACACGACAACTAACCAAAATAGCAAGCAGGGGGAATGATTGAGGGAGTAACCACTGATGAGTTACTCCCAGCTTATACTTTTGACAGAATATCCCACGTAACTTCTACTACTACTCAATGCCCGAGTAGTGGTAGGATTCTATATGTACCAGACCGTATGTATAATTATGTGCGTGACTGTGCGGGAAATGACGATAATTATATGTATGACTCTTCTGATTCCGACCCGGAAATAACGATAAATATTGAAGATACCGAATTTAACCTTGATGATATCATGAAAACTAGTAAAGATGAATGTGTTTCAAAAATCTTTAGTAATAAAAATTATAAGAGCCAACGAGAAATAAATAAGGAAAAAACTATATTTCTCGAAACGGCCAGTATGGAAGACAAAAAACAAGCACTTACATCATTATGGAAAAATTGGAGCCCGGTCATAACCGTATCGTCTGATAACAATATATTACCTGTATCTGCGAACACAGAAAACGCAGATGGAAAGTTGATTGAACAAAAACCCGTAATGCCGTCAAACTCTACAGCTCTGCCTGAAAATAATATTTCTATTAAATGTGACATTACTGAAACAATTAATCATCCCCATCATCGTAAATATTTTAAAGTCTATAATGCAAAAAATAAAGTTATACTAAAACAAAATAATATTCCCTTCAAACTTAGACGTGTATGTGAATATTACTTAAACAAGGAGCTTGATAATGAAATGTATAAACCATTTTTAAATGACCCTAACATCGACGTAGATAACTTCTTACACCCTTTTTCACAAAAAGAACCTATACCTGCTCATTTGTTGGGTAAATATGATTTTACTTTTGACAAAATTTTGTTAAATAACCAATTTGGGTGTTTTACATTACCAATTAAAAATTCAAATATAATTGATGCCCCAACAACTATAATGAAAAATGGTCGAAAAGTTTTTGATTTTGAAGATAATAACGTACATTGTGTGAATGATTACTTGATGACAACTTATAGTCTTGATGATAATAGCAAAAATGAAAATTTTTTCGAAAACGTAGATATGTTGAAACTACAATATGACGATAATTTATCTATGTTGAATAAACCGCCCGTATTTAGACCGTATGACGATGATTACATTTTTATGGAATCTGGACTTAACATGGATAGTGTAACTGATCTTGTTGAAAACCACCCGAATCCGGATCCGTGTCGCTCGTCTGACGTAAATGACACAGATTCGGGTTATGATACAGATAACATTCCGTTAAATGAAACAGAATTTTCATCTAATAAACCTGTTTTTGATATCCTAAAAATATCTGATAAATATCCCTCAAACTTAACCAACAAAATTAACAGGCTAAGTAATACACTTGACAAAAAATTTGCTGACCATGAAATAATCTGCGGAGACTATGGCACCATAGAGGTGGGAATTGATCAATATGATGAGTCATCCACTATTTATACTATTGACCATAGGAAAAAAGTAACTAAGGGGAGGGAATTTTATAAAAATATATTAGGAATAAACTGTCAAATTAAAGGAAATTCAATATCAGCCGAATTGGATACAGGTTCAGCCTACAATATTATGGGGTTGAAAACTATATCTAGATTGGATAAAGAGTGGGAGACAAAGTTTAGGAAAACTGAATTTAACACACCTTTAAAGGGGGTTTCGGGTAAACCACTTAATATTGTGGGTGCTTTTATCGTACCTGTTAGATTCCCACTGATAGGCGTCCGTAACCTAAATATTAAAGTCATTACAGATCAAGACTTATTTTTGATTGGGCGAGAATTTTTGACAGCAAATAATGTTACCATATCTTTTCATCCGAGCAAATATGTAATAAAATTTGGAAAATCAATTACAAATGTAACAATCAATCAAAGCAATGTGATTGATTTTGTAAATGGTATTGGCCAAACTACCATAGATGCAAGCACCATAGATTGCTTACCAGGGAATTATGTTGTAACTATGGTAGACAGTTCATCTGGTGATATGATTGATTTGCAAATGCCGGATCAATTAGTAAAAATAAATGAGAAAAGATTGTGTAATATTAAATTGATTTCCCATGAATATGTAACTTGTTCGTCGTTTATAGACTTCACGGTGAATTTAAGTCGCATTAATGGGGAAGACGAAATTATTAGTACAGAGACTGACATAGATATAAAAGATATATCTAATGGATTCCAGTATATACCAACTTCTTATACCTCTATTCACCAAGTACCAGATGAACTAAAATACCTGTACGATCACATAAACGAAGATTTCTGTCCCGTTGAAATTCGTAACATTCTCAACGATATGCCTAAAATAGAACAAGAATGTAATACAATATGCATCGAATGTATTACACATAAAAATATCTTAAAGTTGACTGTCCCAGAGCTCTTAGCACTTCATAAAGATCATGATGATATTGAATTCGGCTCAGATAAGTGTGTAAAATTTGTATCTTCTATTATTGAAAATGAGAAAAATGAGAGACAAAAAAAGTCAGAAATGATTTCAAAAATAAATATATCTAAAGAATCAGAAAATATTGAGTTTGATTTAACAGAAGATAAGGATTTTGCACATCTAGATAGGCCAAATGGAGCCGACCTTGTTCCAGGCGAACTTGGAGTTCCTATGTTCAAAAGTGAAGCAATGATTAAACAGTCCGTCGAGAAGAGGATTCAAAACCTTCCTATTGAAGTGCAAAACATTTTGATTGAACCTTTAATTCGTAATGAATCTATGTCAGTTAATCCTTGGGATATACCACCTGTAAAGGGGGAGTATCTTCATTATGAATTAAAGGAGGTCCCAAAAAATACTAAAGTTTACCCAGTGAAAAAGGAGGATTTAAAGACACTTTATTCAACCCTTCAGTTCTTACTTTTCTACAAAATATGCGATAGAGCTCCAATAGACAAAAATTTTGGGAGCCCGACCTTTCTCATAAAGAGAAAGGCCACATCTACTGAAAGTTCACGTGCACCGCGTTTACTCATAGACGCACGTGACATAAATAACTCAATACGTGGCACGAGATCCGCGAGTATGGTTTCATGTTATGACCAGCTGCGTGATATGGCAGCTGGTACTAAATTTCTTTCTAGTATTGACCTAACAAACATGTTTTATTCCCTTAAGAACTCTCCGGAGTTAGTAGAATCCGGAGCTGTTAATTTCACAACCGTGTACGGTGTTTTTAGGTTATTGAGATCTCTTCAAGGCGGTGCATTAAGTCCGGCTTTTGCTAATAATGTCATCATGAAAAGATTGAATCTAGATAGTCAGGGAATCCCAAGCTATCTAGATTCTGTCTTTTCTTTTTATGACGACATAAACTTGACATCGGGTGACCATAAAACCATAATTGATCATGCTTCCGATCTGGCTGACCTACTTAATAGGGTCAATCAGATCGGTTTCATGATCAATATGGAAAAAAGTAAATTTTGCGTAGATTTAGTAAATGAATCAATAGAAATTCTTGGTCTTAAAATTAGCCGTAATACAATTTCGGCCACGGAAAAGAGAAAAAAGGACATAATTGAGCAACTTCAAACACCTCGTGATAAGACCTCTTTACAAAGGTTAATTGGCTTGCTTAATTATCTCCGTAACTTAATGCAAGCGGATGATTTACGTAACTTGAACATATTGTCTACAAAACTAAAAAATGCAAAATTAAATTGGGATGAGGAAGGTGAAAAATGTCTTGTCGAACTAAAACAATCTCTGATGACCAGAGATTTTAACTTGAATATACCCGATAGTGAGTACATACCTCTATTATTCTCCGATGCTTCTGATCATTGTGCAGCTGGAGTGTTGTACTACCTAAAAATAGATAGTATAATAGACACAGAGGCACAATACCCTAATATCAAACAGTCAGAAGCATTGAAAAACCATAATGAACACTTTAATATTGCTACTACTCCATTAACTGAAAAGGCCAAGAATATACTTGAGTTTGTCTGTGAGGTTTTCTACCATTATAATAGTAGTGATGTGAAAAGAAATGATCATGTATTGTCATTAATAGTAGGCTCTTTACTGATATTAATGCCTCAATTGCTTCATAAAATGGAATATGATACTGAGAGTAACAAAGAAAAAAACTATAGGGAACTTCTGCGTAATATATCAAATCAAAATTCAGAATTTGAAAATCAGATATCTGCCCATGAATTAATTTTACATGGACTAGCTCATGCCATGAGGCGTCAAATTGTTCTGATACCATTGATAGATGGCTATAAAAATACAAAACCATTTATTTGTTTGACAGGTGACTGTCATCTGTCACCCATTCTAATTTTGTATGAATCAGGTGAATACCAACTGTTAGCCTTGATGAAAAATGACTTTGGGTATCGAATGTATAGTACCAAAACAATAGAAGACTTATCAGGAAATGAAATCTTGAAATTATTTCGTCAAAATTCTAAAGAAAACAAACTTCTTTTCGGTGGTGTGTACAGTTTTAGTTTACCTGATTCATACAAGTCTGTGGCGATATATCTGAAGGAATTACTCGCGCTTTCCTCATCTCTTTCTTACTGGAGCTCATACCTGAAAATGCAAAAATGTTTAATATTCATTGACAGCTCCACTGTCCTATACGGTTTGAAAAATGTAAAATCTAAAGGCCTGAACAAGCTTCACCGTATTGGTATTAGTCTTTCTCATGGTTTTCCTCTTGCGAGGGTATTTTTGGTCCCTAGTAAAATTAATCCAAGTGATCATTATAGTAGAATTCATGAAAATGACAATAATATTTTGGACAGCCCTAATCATGAAATGCAAGATTTTGTCAATTTGTATGTGAACTCAAATGAATCTACAAAATTGAGGGATACTATGCAATTTGTTGATAATAACTGTGATGAAAATACAAATAATGGCAGCAATGTAAATTTGATAGGGGGTGAGGATATAAGGGAACTTTTTGATCCTGCTCCAACTTATGAATCTATTTTAAAATTCACAAATCTATATCATAAAGATATGGTAGAAACGGAGAATAATAAATACATCAATGGATTTTATGTAAATCAGCACGACCAGATTTATTTACCCAGACAATTATGGTTAAATTACATATTATATACACACGCAATTAATCACCACCCTGGTCATGAGAAAACATATACACTTTTACAGAAAGAATTTTTCGTTGAATCGACAACAGGTCTCAAAAAATTGATAAATGAAACATTACAAAGTTGCATTGCATGCGGGGAAGCTAAATCATCATTTTTTAAGTCATACCGTTATATGTCGTCATATGGGGGTGAAATATTAAACTCAATTTCAATTGATGTTATAGAATCCACCAAATATTTCCAACCCCAACAGAACTTGGCAATTCACAGTGTCCTAGGGGTCTTGTGTAACGTAAGTAGGTATTTTGAAATATTCTATTTAAGTTCCGGGCACACAAATGAAATAGTAAATAGCTTATTATCTTTCTTCAGTAAGCACCGAATCCCAAAATATTTATACGCGGATAATGGTGCAACCCTGAGATCAAAAAAGGTATATCATCTCTGTAATTGCTTAAATATAACATACACTCGGTCTTCTCCTTACGCCAGCAAAGCGAGGGGGAAGGTCGAGAATATGTTTAAGCAACTTCGTTCGGCTAGCCGAATTTTTAACAGTTACTACCCTGGGACGAACGAATTATTATCATTTTTATATTTCATAAGGGTGTATAATAATACACCCCTCCCCCTAAAAAATATTAATGTTACACCTGCGTTTCTTGCGAATTTTCCCTATTCAGAATGTTTGAGCAAAATCAATTATGAGAGTCAAATTACAAATAATTTTTCTAAAATCTTAAAATCCGTAAATTCAGAGACCTTAGTACAGGAGCAATTGGATATGAAAAAATTATATGACACGGCCATTAAATGCATTCAAAAATCAGTTGAGCTACATAATACTAAAGTAAACAAACATAGATTCGACCATAAATTTCAAATTGGTGATTTAGTTCTTGGGAGAAATTTTTCAAGAACTAGAAAATGTCAACCAATTTATAACCGTGATATTTTAAGAATAATAGAGATCAATGGCTCCATGTTTGTACTCCAATCACTAGTTACAGGTCTCACTTTGCAGAGGCATGTTTTACATATAAAAAATATTAAACTTATTTCTGATGAAAGTATAAATGCCGCACTCCGTAAAAAGTTTGGTCTTTATACACAATCCTATATTGAGGAATTAATAAATCAATACAAAAATGACAAGAAGAAAGAGGAAAAAATGCAAATTCTGACCCGTAGCAAATCAAAAAAACAGGATGAAGAAATAAGACAAAAAGTAGAAATGGACGACTCTGGGGATGAAGATTTAGAGGTTTCATTCAGAGATGAAAACTATTGAATGCTGAGCGGTTGTGTGTCTATGACTTACAAAAGGGGCGCTCTTTTCAATTAGTTTCATCTCTATTACCTTGACACAGTCCACAGTTCTCCATTCTATCGTTCTAGCCACTTTGTTGCCACATTTCAACTTTCTGTTTCCTGTAACAAATATAAAGCAATTTGGTTTGGTCGGCAGTGACCAATTAAAATCATGGTATAATGTATAATATGTTATCTACATTATGTATCAAGTATGAATATTGTATAGATTAAAAGTCCATAGCAGACTTTGAAGAAATTATAAAATAAGATGTAAGTAAAATGGCTAACTTAGGTTAAGTCGGTTTAATATGTATGGCAACCCTTAACATGATATTCTGAATCTAATATATTTACCAACTAATAATTGATCTAATTTCATTAAACTTTAGATGTCAGGCGCTCCCTATACTTTGTTTAGTATATAAATTATAAATATGATTTCTAAAAACTAATGCAAATGGTTTGAACAATATAAATATTAGATGGTCACTCAGAGAACATTCATAATATGATATGATTTTCAGCTAGTTTTAGATGTTAACTCGGGGAAATATTAGATGGTCACTCAGAAATCTTCCATACAATTTTGAATTATGTACACCTCTCGAGCAGATTTTGTTTATGAAATATCACAACTTAAAATATTGAATATTAACCATCATTTTGGACATTATTTCTGTACCTCATGTAGTGGAAGCACCTCCTTGGCCATGCAGTAAATTAGAACGTGCCTGAATACTTGGATTATAGGATTAAAAATGTACTTTAAAATTGGTTGAAAACATTTTTGGACCGAGCAAGGCCACAATCTACAATGCAATCTTGCAAAGGTCATTTGCACAGGCTTGCACAGGCTTGCACAGCCTTGCACAGCCTTGCCGCATACAAAGGCTGCAAAAATAACATTCTGTCTGGACGATGAATACAGGGTCCTGAAAATAAGTAAATATCTGTTTTATTTTCAGGACGCTCAACATCCGACATCCGACATCCGACGTATGCGCATGCAAATTCAAGCACGGATATCATGTCAAGGAAATGCATGAGTGGATCATGAATCAGGACATAGAATTTTTTGAACTAGTAGTGAAAAAACTAAACACTTATGCTGCAAAAAACGGGAAATATGCTATCGATGAAAAATTTTACAATTTAGAGATGGAATTAGAGGAAATTTATAACCAGAAAACAAGGGATCTGTTGTATGGAGATAAATTGTTCAATGAGATATTATTTCCCTCAGATAGCTCTGACGAAATCGAACTATTTTTCTCGGACTCGGATTCGGACATTGAAGATTTAGATCTGGATACGCCTTTACTCTGCCGTAATGATCCGGATATTATTGACATCTCTGATTCGGAAACCGAAGATCAAAACTCAAGTCCGGACTCGGATCACAGCAATCAAGAAATTGTAGATGTTTGTGATGACCTTCAAAATGTAAGGGTTACTACCCCCCCTCCGGAAAATCATTCTGACGTGTAAATGAAAAA
>ERZ802829.23-NODE-23-length-11849-cov-16.633034_pt1 | contig 11849 bp, 2 predicted proteins | sample MGYA00345653_ERZ802829 | MGnify/ENA primary metagenome ERZ802829 (study PRJEB30503, sample SAMEA104212374) | marine metagenome | biome: Westerlies Biome; feature: [SRF] surface water layer (ENVO:00010504) within the epipelagic zone...; material: water... | reverse complement strand
CATAGTTGGATACCTCCATTCAGAAACCACAAACTTGATAGTTCGAAAATTTGATCATGCCAAAATCATTGATAAAGTAACGGAAATGACAGTCTCTCTCGCGTCAGATATCCAGAAGTACAAAGTAGATGTCCAAGAAGCCTACAGCTGGTGCAACAAAAAGTTGCTCGAGCTGGGATTTTTGGGCAAATACTTCAACGTAGATTTCTTTCCTCTGAAGGAGATATCCAACATCAACTCAGAAAACTATCACTTGGCCGAAGAAATCGTTAAGAAATCTCTTAACGACGAGGTCAATTTCAACCCGTCTTTGTCAGTCCTAGTAGTCCCGGATATACCTGCACCAAATTTAAACATCACCCTCCCAGGCCCTTCTTTCACTTCCACCCCGGGACCCGGATTCAAAAAATATCCAAAGGAAATTATCAGCAATGTTAAAGCTAGCCTTTCCCAGGCCCCCAAGCAAGCTCAACCAGCCAGTAGCCAGCCCAGTAGCTATCCGGTCAAATATCTAGGGGCCCTGCCCCCAATCGGCACAAATACACTTAAACCAGATGGTTATGCAAAACTTAGGGACCTAGCCAAAGCCATCCCGAGCAAGCTACCTATTAGTTCCATATTGGACAGGTTCGCTGCTTGGGCCCAGGCTAATGATGTCAACTATACGGATTCCTCCTATAAATTGGCCCTTGGATCGGGTCTCCCGGATGCTTACATCAGGATATACGAGTGCTTGGCCACGCATCCCCACGTTCCGTTCCACCAGCTAGCTTATCTTCTATCAAAAAAAGTAGGAACAAAAAAGCCATACAAATTAGCCCGCTCCTTGGGAGAAGAACTAGCTTGCAATTTTACAGATCCACCCTTGAAAGTCTTAGACGAAATAGAAGCCCTCTTCTATTCCGTCGAAGACAAAGATAGGAAAATGCTCACTGATGAAGCATTTTTATTAGCGGAAACATTTCTCACCCGTCGTTTTGGGGACTCTTTCTGGGCCATATTTAGCGCCAGACTAGAGTCAGAAAAAGTTGATAATATTGCGGATCTTGCTATCATGTTTCGAAACCACTTTCAGAAAGTGGCTGCCAACTTCGAAGACGAAAAATCTTCCACGAAAAAAAACAATCATCGCTTGCATAATTTGGAAATTGAATCCGCGTCCCGGTCCGAAATAGAACGTGATGTAAAAACAATTTTACATCACTTAGAATCCCCCCCCCTGGGACAGGACCGAGCTTCGGCACAGATGTCAGGAACAGGCTCTTATCCCTCTTCAGTGGATGGCTACTATACAGTACCACCTACTCTCCAGGGCCAGTGCTTCTCCTCGCATCACGTTGCTCCAGTTTCGGCCCCTGCACCACAGCCGCCAGCCCCAATAGTACTTCCAGTAGTTTTGCAAGGAAACAACAATGGGGGACAGGGGGGTCCCAAAGAAAGGCCTTTTGGGGGGCCCCAAAATGCAAATCGTTTTGACCATATTCCCAAGGAAAAGCAGTACAGGTTCCAAAATTGTATGTATCCGGGACACTCAGGACACCTTAACAAGGACTGTTCAGTACAAATGAATGTAGCGTGTCGTTATAATGAAAGACATCCTAATCACGCAGCGGCGGCTTGTATCAGGTCCAGGGACTGGCACTATGGTGCCATAGAAAACCCCGGACCCCAGAGACCTGGGTTCCATGGAGGCCGGCCAGGGGGTTCTGCACAGAGGGCTCGTCCCTCAGCCTTTCCCCCCAGGCAGCCTCCTCGGCAGCCAGGTCCGTCTGGTGTAAATCAAATTATAGACGTTCTAGTCTCTGGCCTTCAAAATATTAACAAATAGGGGGGTGGCAAGGGTGGCCAGACCTGCAGCCTAAACTCCCCACTTATTTCCCCATCCCCAACTTCGAAAGCCAAGCAAAATTCTAAAACTATACGCGACGGCTTTCGAAAGTTATCACATGAATCGACCAAAATTAAGGAACAATTAACTAAACTACAAGGGATGTCTGAGGCCTTGCCAGGTGTGTCAAATTCAGTCTTAGAAGTCGATACCACCAGTCCAGCCACTCTCACACCCCTTGTCAATCATATTCAGGGTCAGCAGGGACAGACAGACAACAAGTCTATGGAACCCTCTTCCCCTACGGAAGAAAATTTCTTAGACTCACTCAGTCTGTCACTCCCAGATCCAATAGTTCTTGACATAGATCCGCCAAAACAGAATGTTAACAAAATAGAAAAAATAGAAACCTTAGATAAATCTGATGTGGAATTTTCTATGGAACAACCCTTTTTTTCAGCAAATAGATATCATCCACCTTTCACTTGTCCCAAACCTGACTGTCTGTCAAGTAAAAATAACAAAACAATAGATATTTCAACCAACCAGCCATCCGGCTCCAATGGGGCCGTATCCGGGGCAGCAACACAAAATGTAAATAGCAACCCCTTCTATATGGAATCACACATAGAAGACCCAAATAGGTCAGAAAGGTCAAGCATTCATGAAGAAAAAAGGATTATTTATACAAAAACTTTGAAAGGGGCCTACAAGGCGTACTCAGGGGGGGCACCCCCAACTAGAGCAGAACCCAAAGGGATTCCAGTACCCCCTTGCAACCAACACCAAAAAGTAGCCTGGTGGGTTAACGCGCATGCTCTAAATTTTGGTAATACAGACAGTCAGTCTTTGACAAGTTCAGAAAATAAAAACCCATTTTTCATAGAAAATCCCACAGACTATAACCATTTAATTGGTCCCTGTCTAAGTATTTTAATAAGCCTTTTTTACATGGGCGTGGGAACTCAGGCTCAGTCCCTGCCATCACAAATTATTCTTACATTAATAGCAATGTTCCACATTTGCTCATTTTACGCATTAGATACAGAAGAATTTCACTTCTTCTACCACAAGGGCTTTAATACCTTTTTTTCGTTTCTAGGCGAACTGTACATTCATACGTTTGATGCATTCTCAAATAACATTTATAATTATATTGTACGTCTATCAGTCACTAAAATTATGCTGCATTTTTGCACAGAAATATTCCGTAAACTCTCTAAGCAATGGCCAAAATTCAAAAAAAAGCCATTTGAAACGCTCATGAATCAAAGTATAATATATTCTGCACAATTCCTGGAAGCATTATATGTTGCAGGATTAATCTTACCAAAACTGCCAGCTCCCGCCTCTCCACGGCAAATAAATCATCTTAACTTTAGAGGGATCCCGCAAAATAAAAGTAAACACTTTTTTCCAAGTCCTATCAATAAAGGAATTCCAGTTTTTTTTGACAAAGGCCTTCCCTTTGTTACAGCAAATATTCAAGGTCAACATGTTAAGTTTCTGATTGACACAGGCTCTGCCTTTAATATTATTAATAGGGAAATAATAGACCTTTTGACATCTAAATGCATAGAGTTCCCTAAATATCGCCACAGCTTAAAGCTCTGCGGGCATTCAGGCCAGCAATTATCCATTGAGGAAAATGCAGTAAAACTCCCAGTCAAATTTTTAGACCAAAATAGTATCTTTTCTTCAAAAATAGCCCAATTACCTTTTCTTGTAGAAAATAACAGCGGGGCTACTAATATCCTGGGAATGAGCAGCCTGCGTAAACTTAACATCGCTTCTAGTCACGGATTTAAACATCTATTCATTGACCTTCACGAAAATAAATCATCTATGGGATCCCCGACCCAGGGTAGCTATTATAAAGGCAGTATAGATTTTTCCTGCAACACGAATCAGGATCCACACCTGGATTTCCGGTTTCCGGATCTTGATTCATATAATGGGTGTATTCTCTTACACCAAACTGTACAATCCAAAAAGAATTCTAACAAAAAAATAAGTATGTTAGATGGTCAAATTTACCATTTATCTAATGGACTTTGCAAAACTAAATCTTCACTTCCTGGTTGGCTTGACTTACAAGGACAAATCCGAACTATGGGCGAACCGGTTCCATGCTCACATTCGGATCCGGGAGGGGAGGGAACTCTGGCCAGTTTTCTTACCCCCCCAGTCAACGCCCCTGATATTGTGTCAGAGCGTGCACAAAATCTTGAACAGGACTCTTTATTATATGACGAACTATTTAGTTCAAACATTTTAAATAATCTCTCTACTGATCCGGACTCAGACCCAGATCAATTATCGTCACCATTGCATGATTTAGAAATTTTTAACCAATTTAACATTGAAATGGAAATTCCCAAGAAAAAAGATCCGGATCCGGATCCGAATCAAAATGCACCGAATTATCTCGAGATCCAAATTAGAGATAATAAAGGAGCATGCTTTTTATGTCCAGATTCTTACTGTTACTGTAACTCCGAGCCCAGAGAAAATACTCTCTGCGATGCCTGTTCATTGTGCGTTTGTAGCACCAACTCTGCCTTGCAACATAACTTAAATAATCTGAAAAAGAAAAAGCCAAAAGTAATATTCAATCACAATATAGTTACATTATTTGTCTTCCAACAAGAAGACATTAGTAAAAGTCTATACCCTTTAAGTAATCTAATTATTAAGTTAATGAAATTTAAACCTTTTGATGAAGTTAAATTAGGCTGTTCTATAGGGTCCAAATATGGTAATGATATTTTTGCAAAATTGTCGAGTTCATTACAGGCGGCACAAACTAACTGCCCCGGTCCTCCAGTAACCTTGATTCCAACTTCCAAACAGACTATTATACATGCCTTACAATTTGACGTGGAGAGGGGGCAGTTGGTTCACCGCCCCCTCATGTTGAACCAAACGATTGGTTTAGAGGATGACCTCCTCCAACCTCCAGAGATATCATATGTCATACAAAACTATGACAATGACATCTCGGAGGTAATAAACAATTCGAATCCGGATTTTAAGCAATTTTTGAATCAAACTTTTAGGACATACGACAAGGCCTATATCCAGTCCCCTACAGACTACGGTGAATTGGAGCTGGAAACCTTTCAACTTGATCTTGAGCTCATGCAAAACGCTGAGCATCTACTCCCCAAACATAAACCATTTGGCACAAGTGCGCATATTACAAAAATTGTTGCAAAAATAACCCAATTTTGGCAAAGCATAAACTTGGCCCGTCCATCCGAAATAACTTCCCATGCCTCAAGACTTTTAGTTGTTACCAAAAAAATATCAGATAGGGCCTTTCAAAAAATGAAATCCGAAATTGAAGAATCTACCGAATATAGATTCAGGACGAATAATCCGTCCGAACTATATTCGGTAGACCCAGACTTTCTTACAATAAAACACATTAACTGCATTTTTAGAATTTGTTTAGATAGCCGTGATTTAAATAGGATAACAAAGGATATTGTACAAAGATCCCAAAACCCGGAGACTACAATATATAATCTCATGTTGTCTCTGGGTGGTGCCGATGCATCCGCAACAAAAAAATATACGTGGGAAGATTTCAGAAATTCGGACCCCTTTAAAGATACGCATTTTTCTACTCCAGACCCTGATTACTCATTAATCGAAGAACTAACCAAATCGGATCAATTTTCAACCCCCAGAGATTACTATTATAGTACCTTAGATATATCAAGTGCCCATACTTCAATAAGTCTTACAGAAAGAGCCAAATTTCTTTTAAATTTTATCACACCATCAATGCAACTTTTCCAATTTCAAAGGGCAGTTTTTGGTCTAAAAAATATTTCAAGTCAATTCAATGGCTCTCTTTGTAGAATTCTAGAAGACCTAATTACCTTAGGGTTTGTCCATGTGTACGCAGATGACGTTATCGTCATTGCTAAGCATAGACAAACCCATCTAGCCCTAATAGCTGAAATAGCAAGGCGTTTCCATCGCCACGGTTTAAAAATAAGTCTAGGAAAAAGTAATTTTGGTGTTGAGAAATTTACATATTTGGGTTTCACATTTGACCAAAAAGGAATCAGCCTCTCACAGGATCGAATTGATGCTCTCACAAATTTCCCAACCCCTAAAGATATAAAGGGGGTTCAGAGATTTTTGGGAGCCGTCAACTATATCCAAAAATTCATTCCACAGTACAGCTTTACTCTTTTTCCCATCACCCTATTACTCTCTGAAAAAGAATTTTATTGGGGAGAGCCGCAAGAAGAAGCATTTCAAAATATCAAAAAACAAATAAGTCAGAACTTACTATTACATTATGTTCCAGCAAAAACTCAATTACATCTTTTTGTGGACGCAAGTTTGGTTGCTGGAGGGGGTGTACTGTTCTGTGGTCAGCCAGGAACTCCCTCCTACAAACCCATCTTGTACATGAGCAAAAAATTTTCGGCACATGAAATTCGCAAACATTCAGCTTTAGAAGCAGAAATGCACAATTTGATATACTGTCTGGAAAAAGTAAGCTATTTCTTTACATCCCTAGACCGCCCGGTACAAGTACACACAGACGCCAAAACGGTTATGTACCTCATTTTTGGAGCTAGAAATACTAGTAATCCTAAGCTGGCACGCCTAGCCCTAAAATTGAGCGGTTATTTAGTTCATTTCAATCTTAACTATACACCACCGAAATGCCCAGAGATGCAGATTGCCGATTGCATTTCCAGACAGTATTATCATTTGATCCCTAAATGGCCTGGGGACTTGGTAAAAGTAGTAGACAAAAAGGATATTTTCGTTCCTAAACCTGGCATTTATGATTTTGAACAATTAGATAACTGGGCGGAACATAACAAAGTATTTAATGAAGAAAATTACCCTGAAAAAGTACTAAAAATTCACCATATAGAAGAACCTAATAATGAGCACTTTTCTTTAATCAATTTAATAGATTTTGATAAAATAGGCCAGTTCCAACGTAAGGATCCTTTTGTCGCTAATATTTTTAAAACTTTTTCCCCAAAAGAAATTTTTGACGGCTCCCCTAAAAATGGATATCTTATTCGTCACAATTTGCTATACGTCGAGAATAAACTAGACCCTTTGTTTCCAAAATTATACGTACCGGACCAGTTGTTATCCACAATAATAGCGGCTGCACACATATCATTCAATCATGTGGGAGTTCATAAACATTATGAACTATTAAATACACTCATTTCAAATCCGAACTTGAAAAAAATAACCTTCGATATAATCAGTAAATGCCACATGTGCCAAGTGATAAATTGCGACACTAATAGAAAAGGAATGATTACAGGGGTTAGATTTCCAGACCACGTAGGGCAAGCCTATTCCATAGATTTTATGTCCGTGGCAAAAGACCACGGCTTTGATTCCATTTTAGTCATTTGCGACCTTTTTAGCAACTACTGCATTTTGGAACCTTGCAAAAATCAAACGACAGATTCAGCAATTTCAGCTTTAGACAGGGCTTTTCGCTATATTGGAGCACCCCAAGAGATCCGGGCGGATGGACAACAGTCATTGCTCAAAGCAAAAGCCATGAAAATTTTCCTAAAGAAAAAAAGGGTTCGTCCGGAAATTTATCCTCCCCATTACCGTTTCCATAATCCAGTCTGTGAACGTCAGATTCGAAATATTAGAGCCATTCTTAGGACCCAGAACAGCCTAGACTCAAATTTCAGATGGTATAAAAACATTGGGAACACCATGACGGTTTTAAATTCAATTCCAAGAAAATTTCGTCATGGGGGTGTCACAAAGTTTTTGTCACCATTTGAAATTTTCTTTGGCAGAAGAAAGCAATTACTAAAAATAGATAACTATGATGAATTTCCTTTGAATAATGCACGCCCATCATCTTTAATGGCTAGTTCCCTTCGAAATTTTACTAGAGGCGCGCTTTTAGCTTTAAAAAATGACTATAAAAAAGCTCACAATGACAAGGCAAGATCAGACATAATTAAACCAGGAGACTTTTATTTAGTACAAAATAACAGGACTCCCCAAGCTGGGAAAACTCCCCTTAAATATCAGCCACGATACCTCCCAAATTTATTTTTATGCAAAAAAGTTTCGGGAAAAAACATTCTTGGTATTGACTTAATACATGGAACGGCTAATTATAGTAGTATTGATAATATCAAATTATATTCAGCAAGGGAAGAATACTTTTCAGATCTTCCACCCCAAGTTAAAAAACACTTTGGCTCCTCCCTTGATTTAAAATTATCCTTGGATGCAAGAAAAGTAATATTAGAAAAACTGAAAAAGCTTAACATGTATAAAGATGTGGCAAAACCTGCCACCACCCTCTCCTCCCCTGAGGTGTCTAGTAGCGCCTCTGGCACACCCACAATACCAATCATCTCTAATCATAAACCTTCTCTTTCAGACGAATCATCTATAGTTCCTAACAATGGAACCAGACCAGAATTCCAATTTTCTGGATCATGTGCTCAGCGCTCCGTCCACGCTGACGAGGTACCATCGCATAATACCTTTTTAACTGACCAAAGTACCACACCTCATTTGCCTTCTTCAAATCAATCAGAAACTAATAGCTCAGCAAAGAAATTAATTATCAAAAAACTGGGCAGGGCCGGAAAATATTTGAATCCATTCAACTCACCACCAAAAAAAAGAGAAAGAAAGCCTCCAGGCTATTATAAATGAGATGCATGGACTCTTAACACTTTGTAGCCCTGGCCAACCTTCAAACATACATGATTGGAAAATAACTTTCTTTTCTATCTCACACTCTCTATCTGCATTCTTTATCATTATACTCTCTGTCACAAGCGAAAAGTTTGGGAAAAGATTACTCTATTAGCAGAAAAAAAATGAAAAAAATCTTTTAGAAAAGATATTAAATTTTATTGAATTTTAAACATAAAAGGGAAAAATAGGGCAAATGTCTAAAATGGGAAGTTTTACATAATTTTCTTTTCAGTTCAGATGAACATCAAGCGCTGAACAATTTCCGCATGAACCTCCTTGACCACAACACCAACCAACCCCCCCCCTCCCTTCCATTACCCCAATATGACCGATACCGCACCATCCCACCCAGAAAACGCCAAAAGTCACCCCGTGGGTCACGGATGAGACCCGCATATAGAAATCCCTCCCCCCCTTCCTCCCCCGAACACCCTGGCATTGACATCCTCACTGGATATGATCCGCCTTCCCCTGAGTACACTCCAACTAGTCCCTATCCCCGTCCCCTCTCCCCTGCCCCACGCCCACAGCCCACCCCCTATGCCCAAGGACCAGCCTATCCATATCCAGTTTTTCCAAATCGCCCCACCGCATCCGCCCAGCCTGTGGCTCCACAGGCAGACCAGCAGGAGGACCCAGAAATCACGTACTTTTCGCCACCACCAAAACCCAAGGAATTGCATAGTTAATCTTAATTTTGATTTTCCCCGGGGTGGGCTTCACAGGCCCCCTCCTAAGAATCTCCTAGAATTAACATTTTTTATGTTCCTAAAAACTTCCCTCAAAAGACCCTTATCCTACCTAAAAAAGAAAGAAAAAAATAGTATCCCTTTTCCCAAACAATTTCCATCTGAATAGTCTATCTCTGTTTACACGCTTCTCCCTACTCCATCCCTCATCCATACATTTCGGGGCGCAGGAAACACCCTGTGTGACGTCATTAGCCCCCTAGCATCTACATACACACTCTCACCCACACAAATAAAAAGAGGGAAAGATAAGAAAATAAAAGAAAGGAAAAGTTTTTTACACCACAAAAAATATACAAGGTTTTTTAAGTCAGGAAGAAATCGGAATTAACGTTTCTGGAACTTATTTTTTGCCTCAAAATGTCACAAGCTTTTTTCGCTACCAGCGGGCCGCCCCGCTACGGGCCGCCCAGCCACGGGCCACCACGTCAGGCAGCCTGGGTGTCATTTCAAGGCCATCGGCAGCCACAGGCAGCCGTGCACCACAAAATTCACACGAATTTTTTTTCTTCAGCCCGATTTTTTCCCGGCTAAAATAAACCTTTATTTTAGGGCTAAGGAATTGCTATCATATCCTTCATCAAATAAAAACGACATGATTTCACAGTTAAATCATCTCGCAGATAAAAGCAAAATAAATAACAATGTTGGACTATAAGTAGACAGATCTCATGTTCATCATTGAAATAAAAAGGCAATTTTCTAACCCCGTCTATACCCCTTTTTCCCAGAGGAATAATAGTCAGTGGCCATAGCCCTTATTATTACCCATAAAAAGGCAGTCTCGCCCTTTAGCCCCTAAACAGGTCTTATTTATCCAAAAAAAAAGATAGCCTAGTAAGTGGCACTCAGCCCATGACTATCTTCAGAAGGTCGTCTACCCCAATTCCCCCAGATGATAGATATTTTAGCAACTCCCTATATACGGCCCTTTCCAACCTTCCAAAGATAGCCAGTAGCTATATATACGCAAGAAACATGTTAGCTTTAAATTATCCCTCTTCTTTTTCTTTCCCTCTTCTCTAATTTCATTCCTTCTCTCCACCCAACTTTTACTGACCTTCCTATCAAAATGATTCCTTTTTTCTTTTGCAGCAAATACCTCCCTTAAAAAACTTTTTTGAACCTTTCCAATACACCTTAGCAACTGTCTATTCAAAACAGTTTTAGCAGTTACTTTCAAATCCTTATTGAATCCTTTTTCTAGAAATTAAGCAAATGTAACCGTCAAGTACAAATACAAAAATAACATAGAAAAATATATATTTTACGTTAAAGTAAAGATTAAATCCCACCATTATATACATTGTTTTCCCTTTATTTTTCCTCTATGGCCTCCTACGAAAACTTGTTAGATTTTTTTTATTTTTTTTATCATCCATTCTTTATAAGGCTAACTATGGCATACATTAGGGACATCGACAATTGCTCAATGACGAAGAGACTAAGGGAGGTCCCAAGCATAGATTCTTGATCAGCATGCTCCAAACGCTGATATCTTGTCACATCCCGTTTATCGAAGATATTGGGGCCCTCCCCCAATCATTCCTCTCATTTGGAAATATGAATGTGACCCGAGCCGCGTTGATTAGGAGTGTAATGATTGCCCCCTCATGTCTCTCGGAAATCAAATTGCCCCCCTGGTTTGCGAATTCCAGGTTCACTTTGCAAGATCCGCTTAATCAGTCTTCTAGCGAATTCAAAAGTAGAGTCTGTCAAGCAATGCTAAAACTTACGAGACTGATTGAAAATTCGAAGGGCTCAGAGCAAAAAGGAATAATTATTTTGTCCCTTTTGGACACTTTCACTTTCTGTCAAGGAAAAATGTTGGACCCTCGAAATATTTCAAGGGCTGTCAGATTTATAGCAACCATTTTGGATGAAATTGTGAAAAACAGCCCCTTCAAAATTGTCATTATGACACCTTACATTCATAAGAAAAAAGAGGATCTTGCAGAGCTAATATATTTTGAAACGAATCTTTTTCATAATCTTTGTCTAGATCAAGACCTATCTTGTCACATTTTTAAACGGATCCGGTTCTTTAGCATACTTAAATGTTCCATGGACTACAATGTCACAGATCCGTTCAATATCCAACCGGATTCTCCTCTACCTCAAACTCTTTTGGAGTACAACCAAGACCGGGTATCGATCAACTCATTCGGTTTTGAATTCATAAGCTACCGACTGTCCCAAATGATATGCAGTTGGTGCTCCACCATTCAAGCGCGCATTCCAAAACTTAAATTAACTAGACCGTTAAATTTCTCAGCCAAAATGGTCAGGGACCTGGTCCCTCAAACTTCTGGTCCAAACCAAATGATTCTAGATCCGAAAAAGCAAAGAAACTCAGTGCTACCTCGGATCACACTTGTTGACAAACCAAATCTTGATCATAACCAATCCAACCCTTCCAAAACCACCTCAACACCCCCTCCCCCTGCCAATGTTGCTCCCCACCTTTCCCCTCCTATCCAAACTTCCAACAACAATGTGCAACCGACCAAAAAACCCACCAACCCTCC
>ERZ802829.22-NODE-22-length-11869-cov-42.587608_pt1 | contig 11869 bp, 3 predicted proteins | sample MGYA00345653_ERZ802829 | MGnify/ENA primary metagenome ERZ802829 (study PRJEB30503, sample SAMEA104212374) | marine metagenome | biome: Westerlies Biome; feature: [SRF] surface water layer (ENVO:00010504) within the epipelagic zone...; material: water... | reverse complement strand
TCCTCTGTAACCTGTTCATATAAAGAGAAATAGACGGCTGGATAGACGCTCAACATTCCCGGGGGAAACAGCAGGTTATCTGGGAGTCCAAAGCGGGGAATCTAATCCTCTTCTGATTCAGCCTCCATGGGCTCAATCGTGGGGTAAACATAGTCTCTGATTTTCACTCGCCGAGGGTTCTCAGCAGTTCTGTCTTCTTTGGCAGTCAGGTGCTCTAAAGCTCCTGAAGTAACAGTGGCAGGAGCCACTCTATCATACGAAGTTGAGGGTGGAGGAGTAGGCAGTCTCCGAATGACTCTGTATTCTGTATTCGATGGGGAATTAGGTACCTGCTCTAGCCTTGGGCTAACATCCATAGGCTGACATCCGCCACGGTGGCAGTCATCATCCTTGGATGTGTTCTTTGAGATAATAGAGCGCAGGTCCTTTATCTTTCCAATGTTCATTCTGGAGAGTGTGTCTCTCAGGTCCACCAACTTCAGTGTCTTTCCAGAAGAAGGGTTCTCCTTCCTCTTCCCTATCTTCTTCAATTTCAACTTTTCTCTCTTTTTCTTGTTTTTCTCATAATTATCTCCCTTTATCTTGAAGATGTCATTCTGTACACCAGTTCTAGGTGTCTGGCATTCCATAGTGGCTCTTGAAAATTGAGCTTTGCAAAGTTCCTTTCTCTCCTTCCTGAATTCACCACTCTTAGCTTCCATCTGTTCATTCAATACAAATGTCTGCTTCTTTTTGATTAACTCTTCCATTTTCTGTGATCTAGGTACATTCTTACCAGTGGTTCTGTATGCACAGAGTCTGAGTCTATCATAAAATGCAACCTTCTTCCAAAATCTGAACTCATACTTGTCCAGGTCCACATGCTCAATGGCTTGAACGAGATCCCCATATAGGTGAGGATTCAGCCTCACAGCCTCATATATTCCAGTCTGCACATTTCTGTTCAACCTGGCAGCTTCTTGAAAGAGTTCTTCAGTGACCAGGTTTCCTGGATCAACCTGGAAGATGTTGTCAGCAAATTCCGGCCAGGCAACTAGTCCAGGCTTAGGTTCAGGGGGAAGGACAGTTGGCATGGGTGAGAGAAGTCTGTCAAAGGTGACAACTCTGACAAAATCTTGGTCAATCTCCTTGTTGAAGTTTGGTGCGATGTAGGCATTGACATGGTTGATAGATTTCAGAACTTCATATTGTTCAATAAAGCACTGGCGGACAATATGAAGAAATCTGGGCCCACCATATGTGATTGAGGGCCAGTTAGGTAATAGCTGAGAGAACCTCCGGAGTGACTCCAGTGGTTCTTTTTGCTTGTACTTTGTCTTGTAGAAACCATTATCATAAGTCTCCAAGACACGAAGGGAAAGCAGTAGCTCACCCCTAGTGGTAGATTCTTTCTTGGCTTTAAGACTGAGTCCATGATCTGCTAACTGAGTGATGATGAGGTGTATTAGATAGGTAACCCAGTCCTTCTGTGACAGTTCCAATATAGCACAGCAAACTTCGGGATCAGGGAATAAATTCCTAATGAGGACACTGAGCAGAACAGTAGTGGTAACATGAGTGAATCTGAGAATTCCCAGTATTGAAGCATTCACTACTGAGTTGTTATTGGTCTCTGCATAAATTATGTGTTCTTCATCAACCCCCTGTGGCTTACTCGTAAGAGCTCCATTGCAGATTAGGTTAGTAGTAACATCTGAAGCCAGTTCTGCCTGCCATCCAGCAGCAGCAGAAAGAGCCTTAACTGTCACTGTTTTAGGCATTTTCACATGTATTTGGTACATATTTAGCAGCTGTCTTCCAAGGTCTGTTACACAAGCTGGAGAGCTAGTACCTACATAGAAATCAAACTTGAGTAGGTACTTCAGCATCTTGTTGTCAGTGTGTAGCTTGTTAACAGACCAAGCATACCTGTCAAAGGTACCATCATTATGATAAATTGATTCAAGGCCAAGGTTGACCCTGGCACACCAGGTTATTCCGTTGCCAAAACACACCTCCTGTATAATGAGGGCTCCATCAATACCAGGGTTCTCTCCAAACAGAACAGGTCCATCATAATGGTTTGGCTTGTTGTAGTTTTCTTGGTGCTGTACTATCTTATCGGTGTATTCAACATTAACAGAAGCAAGCTGCATATGAACATTCATCATACCTGAGGGAAACTTCTCCTGGTCGGCATCATAATTCTGTTGACACCAGTTAATAAAGCTGGTAGTTTCCTTATCACTATCAAATAATCCAATCCTCCTTGTTTCAACCTTGGCAGCACTTGAGAGGTCTACACCTGCATTTGAGATCAGTGTTTTCAGGTGAGGCTTATCAGGCACAGCATATCCTGTTCCTGCATGTTCATCAATGTCTTTTGCAAGGTAGCTTATGATTGGAGCACCTGAACCGTTCACAAAGCACTTCTCCCAATCAAGACCATCAAGGTCAGGGAGGAAATCATTATCAATGCTGTGGAAATAATCGTTCAGTGATCCTGTCTCTTCTTTAGTGATAACCTTACACTTCATCATGCACTTAGGAGGAATGGATGATCTAGGGACCAGAAAAGATTCTTCATTTCCAGGCTCTCTGTAGTCCACAGTAGTATTCCTCTTCCCAGAATACCACACATCAGCATTGGGCTGGTAGTCAGAGCGACTGTAACTAAAAGAGAGATGATTAGAACATTATAATTTTGGTAATAATGTTTAATTTGCAGAACATTTAGCATAAATATTATTATATTTCTATCATATGAGGCTGGAAATTTTTTCATATAATGATGCTAAGTTTTCTTAGTTTTACTTTAGTTTGAAAGAGGAAATATTCTTATAATAGATGGTTAAAATAATGTCTCCATGATGGTCACAGAAATATTACTTTAATCCTAATAATGTAGCTTATGAATAGTGTTTGAGAGTTTCCATGAGTTAAAGCTATTTCAGATGAGATGGTATTTTTAACTTGAGGAGAATCTCCAACAGTGTCCATCAACTTCATGTGATCTGATCATAGCACATCCACAAACTTTATACATTATAGAGCAAACATATTCAATATCTTCTCAAGCTATTATTTATTCCCCTTTAAACAAGCTGTTAAGGTATTCCCTTGTGTTGAGATCAATATCATCAGCTGAGTGTATTATGACAATATCCCTGGGGCACCTCTCAATTGTATTCATTTCAGGAAGTTCCTTTTTCTTTGATTTGCCTGGGAATGAGATGACAATAGTGTTAGATTTTGGGATCTCTTTAACCCTCCCCAGTTTCCAGTGGTCCTTGCCTAGTCCTGGGGCTTCATGATGCATGAAGAGACAAATGTCTCCCACTTCAATCCTATCGGTCTTTGTCCATTTATTAGGTCTAGGGATTAAGTGGTGGATCCTATCAGTGAATAACTGGTACCATGTAGTCATAATGGCTTGGTTTTTCCTGAGTAAGTTCTCTGATCCAATGGATTTGGTTAGTGAAATACATCCTTCTATGGACCTCATGTTGTTTCTACCCAGGATCAGCCTGTTGGGGGTAATTATGTCCCAGCCTGGGTCAGTGAGGTTGGATCTAGTACACTTGGCAATAGGTAGGTCATTGATCATATTGGAGATTCTTGAAAATAGGTTTTCCCATTGAAGAACTGAAAGAGTAGTCTCAGTCTTGATACCTAGTTTAACAAGCATTTTCCTAAGGATCCTAACTCTTGCCTCTACCCTCCCTCTTTCTTCATGGCTTTTTGCATTAGATACCCTAACCTGGATTCCATATGAGTCAAGTAACTGGCAGTTCAAGTCTCTGACAGAGAAGGTTGCATGTTGGAGGGCAATGAGGTTTGTTCCATTATCAACATACAACACTGATGGCATGCCATGGCGTGTTGCATGTCTCTCAATACCTTGAAGTACATCTCTTGTCTCTAGTCCTTCAATCACTAATATATTTGTGGCTCCAGTTAGTAGGCAGCAGATAATCAATGCATATACTTTCACAGTTTTCCTGGCATTTTTAAATACCTGTGCCTTGAATCCAAAGACAGTATCCATCTGTGCAATGTAGAAGGGGGGTGCCAGTATGGTCCTGGCTTCTGGGTGGTTGAGCATTCTGAGTTCAGCAGTCTTTCTACGTATTGACCTGCATGTCAGGCAAGACTCTCTGACACTCTGAACAACTCTTCGGGGGTTCTTGATAACCATCATTAGTTTTGAAATTTCTTTCATAGTTATCTCAACTCCTGAGTGGGGTCTAAGGTTGTGGTGAACGTACACAAGGTAGGAGAAGAAAACATCAGAGTCAGACAAGACAACTGGTAAGAACTCCTTTATGCTGTAGCTATCAAAGAACACCTGACAATCTAACTCCTCTGACTTAACTTCCTCTGTTAGCCTACTCTGGTAATACAAAATGTCATCCTTCAGTATATACTGTTCTAAGCTCTTCTTATTGTGGGTAGCTAGTATCCTAGAGGTTTCTTTTCTAAAGATGTAGTCAGTCGCTTCTTTGTTGTATACTTTATCCACCTCAACCTCCGAAGTGACTTCAGTTGTTGAGAGGCAAAGCTTGCACTGAGGGTTGAATACCTGTTCTTTACGTTTGTGTGCTGCATGTTTGGAGTTGATGACAAATCTGTAGATGTTTGTGGTTATTGTCAGAGCTTTCTTCCATCCATACTTAATCAGGTCTACCAACATGAGTGAGTCCCCTCCCCTTTTCAAAGAGAAAGAAGAAAGAGTGAAGCTGCATGAACATTTAAGGCAGTGGCCCCATAGGTCAGGAGTTCCATAACATAAGTCCATAGGGGTATATATTTGAGTCTGGATACATCCTTTGCAGTGGTTAGTTGTAGTAGAGCTACTGTGCATTACCTTTAGCTTGTTGCTTCTTACTTCATCTTGAGGGGGAAAAATGGCATGTATAGATTTGGTCATGATCAATTCAGGGAAACATTCTGTGTCAACCTCAGACTCTTCTGCTGTGGACACCTTGAGGTCTTCATAGGTTGTCAGAGGCATCTGACTGAAGGGCAGTGACATCCATTTTTCACCTTGTTGCCAGATGGAACCTGGGCCTATGTTGGCCGGGGTAATGTCATGCCTCTTTGTTATCAGGTCAGCAGGATTCAGTGTCCCATCTATATGGTATAACGGGAGCTTGACTTCCTCTGCTGGAAAGACTTCACCTAGAATGTTGCGACGGATTTCTGCAACTCTGAAGAGTGTGTATACTTTGAGTTTCTTCTGAAGATTGTTGCACCAGCAGAGTGCAATGGTTGAGTCAGTGACATAAATAATGTCTGTAATCATGTCTTTCAAAGCTTCTTTTACTGACAATGCTGTTTCAGCCATTATCCTTACAGCTTCTAGTTCATTTCTAGGTACCTTCTGATCTAATAATTTGGACCTGGAGATCAGTAGAGAAGAACTGTAAGAGCCATCTCTACATTCATAGCTTGAGTAGATGCAGCAGCCTCCAGCTTCCTCAGCAGCATCAGCAAGGCAGATTAGTCTTAGCTTTGTTGGATCTACAGCATTTTCAGGAACTACACATCGTGGTGCAGAGAAGTGTGGGATCTGGAGCATTTCTTTGAACCTAGCTGTCCAAAGCTCTTGCAGGTCTGCAGGTAATGCAAAGTCCCACTCTAGTCCCTTGAGATGTTGGTTGTCAAGTTTGAATTGCACCTTAAATGGCTCCCACATTCCTAGGGGGTCCCAAAATTCAGCCAATTTGGAGGCTACAATTCTTCTGGATATCTTGACTTCCTTTAGAACACTATTGACATCTTCAGGGGAGACAACGGGGAAAGCATTTGGCTTTTTAGCACCCCTTCTCTTCTTGTTAAAATTAAGTTCCTCAAATCCAGGTGACATCAAGTCAGTTTCTGGTTTCCATTTATAACCCAGAATTTTGAGTGACTCTCCATCACTACTGGCCTCTTCACAGGGCTTCTCTCCAGATTTTACAATGTATTTCAATGAGAATCCACCTTTACCTAGTGCAGACTTGACCTGGGATACCTGGTTTTCCACATCTTCATCAGTGTGTCCTCCAGTAAACACATCATCTACATAGAGATCACTTTCCACAATTCGTTTGGCCTCAGGATAGCTATCCTCCAAGATGGAAGTCAGCTGCCTGAGTGCTTCTCCAGCTTGATTGCCAACAGGAGAGATCCCATACCAGGCTCTGGTCATAACATATATATCTGGATCTTCCTGAGGGTTGAGGTCTTCTTTGAAGAGGAACAGGCAGAAGGGTAGGGCTTCAGGCTGAAGGTGCAGCTGATTATACAGCTTTGACACATCACTTGTCCAGACTTTCTTTCTGCACCTGTTTCTGATCATGATACTGGAGATTTTTGTCATTCTGTTTTCTCCTTTGGCAAGGAGTTGGTTGAGACCTGTCATTGTTCCATCTACTACCATCCTGATGGGGGTTGAGATACTGTCAGGTTTTTCTTGGATTCTCCATGGCATTACATGCCTAAAACCTGATTTCTTGATGATAGCTTGGTGTTCCTTTGGCAGGTCCTCAAGTTTAGACATAAAGTCTCTGTTGACAAGATCAGCATGGACCTTGTTGAATTCTTTCCTCATGTATTCAGGTCTCTTACACTGATCCTTGTACACTTTCAGTGCTTGATAATAATTGGTGTCAGATCCTCTGTGTTTTGCTTTCAGAGCAGGAATAGGGTCCCTCAAGAATGGAAAGTCCACCCAAGCTTTCTGATCATTTAGGTCAATCTTGACACTTGCCTCAATGGCTTCTTGTTCTACCTTTTCCTGGAGGGAGATCATTCTAGTTCTTGCTGATTGACCACACTTCTTACATCTGACACAGTCTTCACATCTTATTGTGTTATTACTCTCCATGTCATCTTGGTCAAAATACACCTTCTTTCTTGAGAGTGGAACCTTGGCCTTAAAGGCATATCTAGAAGTAGGGTAATTTTCCATTGTGGTTACAGTGGAAAACACTTTACCACAAGTGCAGTCATCCTCTGTGTCCCTGTTAGGGCTGTCTTCTGGGATACCCATTTCCTGGAGATCAGTTTCATCTAATGCATTGACATACAAGCTGTAAGTGTTTGATTCCTTGATCTTGATACAGGGTGGGCTGTCTCTAGGTACTGCAATCCCTTCATAGATATCATCATACTCAGGTTCTAGTGCTTGGGACAGACAGGGATAAAGAGAGTTTCTGTACTGGTCAATCATTTTGGTGAAGTGGAAACTGACATGGTTGAAGCATCCGGCTTTCTTGTTAGCTTCACTGAACACCCTGTGTGGTCCCCCGTAGCAGATTCTGGATCCAAATTTATCCATAAGAGGGCTTTCATAAACTCCCAAACCACAAGGGAGTTGGAATAACAGGTGAGGTTGCAACCCAGCTTCCTTCATGCCAATAAGGAGACCAGCTGCCTGGCCACCAATGTATTTGGGCAACTTCTCAAAGGGGTACTGGGTAGTGGAGTTAACTTCATCATTTATTTCTTTGAGGTGATACCTTGGCCATTTCTCAGTAACAGTGGTTATACCCTGGGCTGTTAGGTTGTGGTAGTATCCTGCTTGTGTAGGCCCAAGGCTCAAGGCATAAGTTCCATAGGAGGTAAATACACTTCCACCTCCTACAACACCAACATGAACAGGCTTGTCAGTAACAACCCTGAGGTCGATGTCTTCAGCTAGTTCTCCATTTATCATGTTGTGGTTGGCCCCACTATCAAAAAATGTCAACACATCTTGCCCACTCAAGTTTAAAGTTTGCATAACATAGAAGGCATCATTTTCAGCTTCCTCCTTTATCTTGTTTTTGGCTACCTTCACAGATTCACCTGTTGAAGTGTTAATGTGGGGGGTCTCCTGAGAAGGATCTGGCTTTCTAGTCTTTGATGAGGGTGAGCAAGAGCAGGTCTTCTGGTCACATTTTGGGCAACCTTTGTTCATGTGGGCTCCAAACATGATGTGGTTCACATTGGTTTTTCCATTTACCAAAACAGAGGGGTCAAAACCTTTTAGATATTTCTTGAGTGCGTTTTGAACTTTCACTTCATCCAAATCATTTTTGTGGTCTTGAACAGGGCAAATGAGGACATTAAGAGGGGTCTTGTTTATTTTTAGAGATTCAGGCTCACATCCTTTGCAGAGCAGAATATCTGGGACATCATTTTGACACTTAGTCCGACACTTGCTGTAAGGCTTGAGGCAGGTAAAGCAGCATTTATTCTCTGCCAGGAACATCCTTTTTCTACACTTAAAGCCAAAGAAGGCCTTGCACTCTCCCAATTCATGATTGTGTCCACTTAGACAGCAGGGAAAGGTAAGGTTATTGGGTTTAGGGTTCTGTTGTTTGTTACCTGAGTCCTTCTTGGTGGGTTTCTTGGTCTGAGGGCTTGATGGCTTTGCCTGGGGCTGACTTCTATTGTCACTCTTGCTGTTGTTGGATTTGTCAAAGTGATGGGCATTCTGTTTGGAGTTGTTGTCATCATCTTTGCTGTTGGCATGGGCAAATCTGCCCTTCTTGGTAGGTTCTCTTTCAGGTTTGGAGGGTCTAGGCTTAGATCCTGCAGTAATGCCACTAGATTGAGCTCTCCCTTCTGTCATTCTAGTGTGGCTGGTGATAGTATAGGTAAGTATTTCTAGTGCTTCAGGTCCCTGAATGTTTATCATGTCAATTCCTTTCTCATAGAGCTTCTCAAAGAAGTTCTTGTTGGCTTGGATGGGGAGGAGGTCTATGATGGAGGTGATAAAATCAGTTCCTTCAATGTGGTTCTTTAGCTTGCTCAGTGGGAGTCCAGGCAAGTGCTTGAGTTCTGCAATCCTCTTCATTGCAGCATCTAAGCTTCGGTAGTGGAACAGTAGAGTGCTAGTGACATGAACATCTGAAGGAGGATTACCCTTTGATATCGATTTGAGAATGTTCATGCACATATTCCTAGGTTCCCCAAACCTCTTGAGTAACCATTCCTTCAGCTTGTCAAGATCTCCTCTCAACTGGACAGTCATGAGCTTTATGTTTTCATCTAAGTGTTGCTCATATAGAAGTGTAGCTCTGTCTGATTTGGATCCCATGTCTTCCATAAAGGTATCAAACCTTTTCAAGAACTCATAAATTGATGTCTCTGAGTCCTCTGTGAACACACCAAGGCCTTCAAATAACTTACTATCAACGGGCTTGTTGGCACAGTCCAATTGATCATATCTGCCTGTAAGGTTGGTGCACCAGTCTCTAGCATCTGAGATAATCTCTCCGGCCCTAAATAAGGCATTAGTATCTACCTGGCCAGCAGGAAATTTCTCATACTTGTCCATCAGTTTCTCTACTTCTCTCCTCTCTGAGATAACTACATTGAGGGTTGATTTGTGAAGTGAGGCAACTTTGTTCTTGGATAGGCAAGGTGTAATTTCTGGTACTAATAAAGTGCACAGGCTCTGGCATGCTTTCTGGAGCCTCTCCTTGACATAATCAGCATAATATGTATAAGATTTCGAGGTGTTGGATTGGTTGGCAGAGGAAGACATATCAGCATCCAGTAATGGCTCAGTCCGGCATGGTGCCAGTCTTAAGTCACCACCAGAAGCTTGGTGAGATAGGTTTTGAGTATGAATGAAAGCTTCATCGAGGTCTCTACTGACAGGGATTTCCTCAATCCGGCATGATGCCAGTCTGAGGTTTCCTCCCTGTTCAGTTCTTGAATTGATTGGAGAAGTGTTGGAGGCCAGTGAAACAGGTGGGTTTTGAGTTGTGGCAGGACCATTTGTTCCAAGTCCGGCAATGTAAGATGGGATCTCAGTACTAGTAGTTGTGTTTCCAAGCATATCCTGAACTGAAGGGGCACCTCTGTTGAATAAAGGTTGAGTAGAGGGTGGTCTTGTTTGTTGGGAGTGAGTGTTCTGACCAATTCTTAGAAGATCAACTATATTTTCTGCAGCCTGGACTTTTCTGTTTATTTCAAGATTTTCATCAATGAGTCCAGCGCAGGTTTCTTGGAGTTCATTCACTCTTTCTGATAGGTTGGGGGTTTGTCTGTTGATTAATTCTAACTGGCAAATCCTCTGCAGGATGCTATCTAGGTCGGTCTTACTTACAACTCTACCTTCCAAATTGGCCCTAGCAGTCTCAAGATTGGATGTGCGGTTGGATAACTGTTCTATTTTTCTATCTACATGACTTTTACTAGCTGAACTCTCCACTACTCTCATTCTTTTCTCTAAGTCATTGAGTCTAGATATGGTACCCTTAGGTTCAGGTCTGGAGGTTACTGTACGATCAGCGTTGGTAGGTACTTCAAGTTGGTGACTGTATTCACCTTCTTCAGATCTGTGTTCGGTTAAAGGGTTGATTCCAGTTGGTAAAGTACTACCTCTAGATACCAAACTTTCCGCTGAGGCAGCAGCTAGTGAGGCACTAGAGCCCATTACTGAGGGGGATAAGTGTAGGAGCATCCTGTTCTTTTCTGTAGTAACAATACTTCTGAGGTTCTGTAAGTTTCCATTGAGGGTTCTTTTGATAGCATATAGCCTGTTGATATGAGTAGTTCTTTTTGTGATCTTTGCAACCTTTAAAAGGCTCTCTATCCTATCTAAACTTGCCTTAGCAGCAGGCTCAAACCTACTAGTCCAATCTGAGGTGTCTGTGAACTGAGTTCCTAGCTTAACTACTTCTTCATTCTCTTTGTTGATCAATGCCTCAACTTGCTCTTCAGTCATGCTAAGTAGTTCTTTTTCTTCCTGGTCTGTGGTGTTATCCTGTAGCTGGTGATTTACACCTTCCCCAAGTGGGGTGTTAAATTCTAGGAAAGTGACCTCATTGTCCCTTTCAACCTCCCTTTGCCCTGTCCTAGAGGAAGGAGAGGAAGTACGGCTTGAAGCCCCAAGGGTTGGCAAGTCTATACTGGAGTCTGTGGTGGGGCGGGATGTTGTTATTGTTGATGTACTAGTGGTAGGTTGTGTCATCTCATTCCCAGTTGAAACCAGAGAATTGATAGTCCCCCTTCTCCCCTGTCTTTCCCAGTAAGTCCCCGAGTTACTCATATTGTTGAAGTTATTTGGCTGCGCTATGATCAGATCTATTGTTTAAGATCTAAAATAGTCAGGGGCTCCGCTGTGGCAGCAGTGCTAGGTATGTTAATCATTTTGTATGCTTTAGGATCTTTGGCCTTTAATTTGTAAAGCAATGTGGCGCCCGCAGGATTAAGCCCTGACCTTGGCATCCTAGGAAGCACACATACCAACCCTGACCATTCTTTTGATCTGAAACAATAAACAATCTTATATGTACCCGGGCATGGTCCCAATTCAGTAGCAGTCCAGCAACTATAGATGGGCGGATCGCAGATTCGCACAGGTGACGTTGCTAAAAAATAGCCGGTATTAGATGGTAAAAGAAAGAGCTTCAAAGTAGCATTTATAATAATGATTTGTGATAATTTACTTTTATGAGGTAACAAAATATCTTGTACCTTTACAAATGCTAAATTGGGCTCTGTTTATACGGGCTGTTTGGCGATCATATTTAGTTGTCTGAAAACCCAAAAATTAGGACCCGGGCTTACAATTAAATTTAGGTAAGTAATAATAAAAAATGGTAATAGGTATTAAGTAACATTTTAACATATTGAATCAAAGGGGTAAGCTATTTGGGAAATCCTTCCCTGAAAGTATTTCTATTAATCCCCTTGATTAACGAGTATTGGTAATACAATTTACTATATAGTTCAGTCCAAAAGCTGAGCTTCATTTAGATGTCGCCACATTTAACCAGCCTAGCTCCCATTCACAGCAGAGATGTTGTCTAGGCGCAGGTGGTAAGCTGACTCCTTATCCCCATTGGTACTCCTCTGTAACCTGTTCATATAAAGAGAAATAGACGGCTGGATAGACGCTCAACAA
>ERZ802829.21-NODE-21-length-12182-cov-17.888513_pt1 | contig 12182 bp, 7 predicted proteins | sample MGYA00345653_ERZ802829 | MGnify/ENA primary metagenome ERZ802829 (study PRJEB30503, sample SAMEA104212374) | marine metagenome | biome: Westerlies Biome; feature: [SRF] surface water layer (ENVO:00010504) within the epipelagic zone...; material: water... | reverse complement strand
CTATACCTTTTGCATCATGTAAAAATAATTTTTTAAAGTTATTAATAAGTAATTACAAAATATTTTATAAAAATGTAATATGTTTATAAATATTTTATAATTTTATGGAATATTACTTTTAAAATGATATGTTTTATAAAATATTATTTTATTAAAATTTATAAAATTAAATTTATATTAGCGTAAAAAATTAAATTAAAAAAGACAAGTTTTTTAATTTTAAATAAAGATCCTATTAATATTATTGGTTTGAATATAAATAAAAATTTTTAGTAGAATATTTTAAAATTCCTTTAATTTTATATTTATATGTTTTATAAAAAATTTAATAGTAGAATAATTAAAATATTTACATTATATTTTTATAAGTAGTTATTTGTTTTTAAAAATAAATAAAATAGATACATTTCTAATTAACATAGATAATCTATAAATTACTTTTCACTCTATAGCTTATCTGTTTAACAAAAACATTTTAATAACTTATTATAATACCTGCTCAATGATGATTTTAAATAGCCGCGTTAGTGCTAAGGTAGCAAAATAATTAGTTTTTTAATTGAAAAATAGAATGAATGGTTTAATAAAGCTAAGACAATTTTATGAAACTTCACGAAATTAAAAATTAAGTGAAAATTCTTAATTAAATTTTTTAGACGAGAAGACCCTATGAAACTAAAAATTATTTACATTTTTATAATAAAAAATATTTTTATTTTTTGGGGAAAAATTTAATATTTTTATTTAAAAATCTTTAATTAAATAAAATGATCCTTTAGGAAAAATGAACTAGTTCCTCTAGGGATAACAGCATAATATTCATAAAAGATCTAATTAAATTGAATGTTTGTGACCTCGATGTTGAATTAAATTTTTATATATGTGCAGAAGCTTATATAAAGTAGTCTGTTCGACTAATTATATTTACATGATTTGAGTTAAAATCGACGAAAGTCAGATTGGTTTCTATCTAAAAATTAACACTTTTATATTAGTACGAAAGGAATTTATAAAATTTATTTAATTTAGTATAAGTAATACATTTTATTTACAATAAAAATATGTTTTAAAAACAATTAAAAATCCCTCAAATAAGACCGATAAACTGATTTTTATTATTTATGTTATTTAATTTTGGATTTTATTTACTTATAGTAAAAAACTTTTATTTAGTAAATAAAATATTTAAATATAAACAAATAAATAAAATAACAGAAAAAATTTCCCATAGTTTTGAATTATAAATCTTTTCTCATCTTTTGATCCTTCTGTAACGATTTTATCTTACTCTTTAATATTAAATTGAATTTCTGTCTTTATCGGTGCCTTTATTATTCCTCAGATATATTGATTAATAAACTCTCAATTTTCAAAAACGTTTTTGAAAATTACCTTTTTTCTGGATAAAGAGTTAAAATCCGTGTTTGGTGAGACCGTAATCCAAGGAACAATTTTTATTTTCATTAGAATCTTTTTTTTTATCGTAATAAATAATTTCATAGGATTATTTCCATACGTATTTACCAGAAGAAGGCATATATCATTTACATTGGCCTTAGCATTACCTTTATGATTAGGTAGTATACTTATATCTGTTATTTATCAGTATAATAATTTACTAGCTCATTTAGTTCCAGTTGGTACACCTAGATTTTTAATGCCTGTGATGGTAGTAATTGAAACAGTTTCAAATATTATTCGACCTTTAACTTTGTCTATTCGATTAGCTGCTAATATAGTTGCAGGACATTTACTATTAACTCTATTAGGGTCACAAGGTCCAACTTTAGGATATATAAGTTTGATTGCTTTAATACTTGGATTATTTTTATTATTACTTTTAGAGGTTGCAGTGGCCTGTATTCAATCTTACGTATTTACAATCTTAAGATCATTATATTTAAATGAATTAATAAGAAATAAATTTAATAAATTTATGTTAGGATAATATCAAATAAAATATGTCATCCTTATCATATAGTAGATGAATCTCCGTGACCTTTATTCGGAGCTGTGGGAGGTCTATACTTTACTACAGGCATGGTAGCATGATTTCATAAAAATGAAATATTTCTTTTTCTATTAGGGATAGCACTTCTTCTAATAGTAATAACTCAATGATGGCGTGATATTAGGCGTGAAGGCGCTATGCAGGGCATGCACACTTCTATTGTAGAGCTTGGATTACGATGAGGTATAGCTCTCTTCATTATCTCAGAAGTTTTCTTTTTTGTTAGATTTTTCTGGGCTTTTTTTCACGCAAGATTATCCCCTAATGTAGAAATTGGCTCTACTTGACCTCCTTTCGGGATTAAGGTGTTTAACCCGTTCCAAGTACCGCTATTAAACACTGTTATTCTGATTTCATCTGGCATCAGGGTTACTTGAGCCCACCATACTCTCATAATGGGCAATTATTCTCAAACTAAATTAGGGTTAATTTTAACTGTGACTTTAGGTTTTTATTTCTCAATGCTTCAAATGTTAGAGTATTACGAAGCAAGTTTTACTTTTGCGGATAGGATCTACGGATCTACCTTTTTCATTGCCACAGGATTTCACGGTCTTCATGTAATTATTGGCACTTTATTTTTATTGGTAATATTAGTGCGTCATGTAAACTACGAATTTAGTAAAAACCATCACTTCGGGTTCGAAGCAGCAGCATGGTACTGACATTTTGTTGATGTAGTTTGATTATTTTTATATATAATAATTTATTGATGGGGAAGGGTTTAAATTAATATTGGGTTTACTAATATAATTAATAAAGGTCATAAATGACACACCAAAATAATTATTTCTCGGGCTGTAAATAAATTTAAACTAAGAATTAGATTATTATTAATACCTTGCTGTAGGTTTGAATATAAGATAATTCTATACGCAGCCGAAAAAAATGAAATTATAAAAATAAATCTCAGAAGATAATACCTAATACTTCTTAATCTGATGATTAGGACAATCTCACCCAACAAGTTATACGTGAAAGGTCCGCCAAAGTTTGCTATACAAAGCAAAAATCAAAAAATTGCCAATCTGGGCGAATAGTTTAAATTACTTTTATTTATCATGATTATACGAGAGTGAGTTCGCTCGTATATTATATTTGCACATGAAAATATACCAGATGAGCAAACTCCGTGGGCAACTATAATAATTATTGACCCGTTTAAAGATCATAAATTTTTTAAAAATACAGTAACAATGATTATAGCTATGTGAACTACAGATGAATAAGCAATTATAACTTTCATATCTCTATTTATCAAACATAAAACTCTTAACAGTCTGCCCCCAATTAATGAAAACATTAAAATAAATTTTATAATATAGCTTATCTTTACAAATGAAAGTAAACGAATAATCCCATAGCCCCCTAATTTTAGTAGTAAGCCCGCCAAGATTATAGAGCCTCCTACAGGAGCCTCTACGTGTGCCTTAGGTAATCATTGATGGAAAAAAAATATCGGGAATTTTACAAGAAAAGCTAGAAACGTAAATATTATTAAAACATTATTAATCGTTAACGTCTGACAATATATTAGATAGTTTATATTTAATGTATATATAAATTTTTTTATAGTTAAGATTATTATAAGTAAGGGCAGTGATGCAAATAAGGTGTACATTAATAAATAAAATCTTGATTTCAAGCGCTCTATTTGATAACCTCATCCTATAATAATGAAAAAAATTGGAATTAGAGATCATTCGAAAAATAAATAAAAAAGTAGAATTCTGTTAGATGAAAAAGAGAACATTAATCTTAAATTTAATATAACAAATATAAAAAAGAGAGATTTTACAAATTTGCTGTTAAATTGACTTAGTTTTATCAGAACTAAAATCCATAAACTTAGTAATATTAAACTAATAGAAATTAAGTCAGTGTTTATATATTCATTATAAAAAGTAATATTATTAAAATTTAAGGTAAGCCTTAGGTTAAAAATACACAAAAAGGCTAGAGTAATTTGAACCCTAGCAGGCATAATTAATATTACTCTCGACATAAATAAAATTTTTATTATTTTAATAAAAGAAAAAATTTCATGTTCTATTCTATCAAAATAGTCCTTTTTCAGGCATTTTATTTAAATTACTCAATCTAAAGATCCTTGATTTCACTCATGAATTAAACCCAATAATAAGATTACAATAAACACCAAAATGATAATAAGAAAATAGAACATATTTACGTAAGATATTTTAATTAAAAAAGGGAATATTAATACTAACTCAACATCAAAAATTAAAAAAATAATAGCAATCAAAAAAAATCGTATAGTAAAAGGTAAACGGGCGTTAAATTTTGGATTGAAGCCACATTCAAAAGGTCTTATTTTTTCCAACTCAAAAGAATACTTCTTACCTAAAGCATTTCCCAGTAATAAAATAACGGAGGCCAAAGTAAATGAGAAAAAAAAAATTATTATAAGATAATAAATAAATTAAAGAGAATATTCTCACCTCTTAGGTCGAAACTAAGCGCAAATTAATTTGCTTTTTAATTTTAGATTTTTAATTTAATTAAAATATTAATTTGTCAAATTAAAAATATCCCTGGATAAAATCTTTTAACTAAAGCTTTTAGAAGCGAAATATTGTTAATATTTAGAAGAAAATGTATTTCTGGTTAATTTTAGATAAAGTAATCAATAGATATTAAACTTTTAATTTAAATATAGGATATATTCCTCTTATCTAATAAACATGTAGATTAATAAAATAATAATAAAAAACTCTAATACTTGGAAAAAATAAACAAAAGATAAATAATCTAATATTTTGCCAAAGAAAGAGTTGTTTATTAAAGAAAACACAAACTTAAATAAAAGTATTTCAGATCATATAATTTCAACATATTTAAAAAACGACCTAGAATAATTTAAAGATAAAAAAGCCAAAGATATATTTATTGAGTATGGTATAAATCATATATTTCCAAAGAATCAAACATATATATTTTTAAGAATATATTCAATATTATTATAGATAAATATATACATGACTAATGATATTATAATTAGTAATAGGATAAAAGATTTTATTCAAAAAGGTAAGTAGATAATTTTTCTGATTCTTATAATGTTTCAAGAAATAACTAATCCACCAATTACTGATATAGGTATTAAGAATAATATCCCCGCAAGTATTAGCCTCGCATTCTCACTCATGTTATAGAAGGATTCAGTTTTTATAAAATTTAATGAAATTAGGAAGTTTAATCGACAGGAATATATTACTGTTAAACCAGTTCCTAAGATTAATATTAAAAATAAAAAAATATTTTTGCCTTTTATTATAACTATTTCAATAATTAAATCTTTTGAGTAAAATCCCCTTAAAAAAGGAAGTCCGCAGAGTCTTATATTTGCAATCATTATGATAGAAACTGATAAATTTATATTTAGGTAATTAAATCCTATTTTACGAATGTCCTGGTAATCTTTTATTCTATGAATGATTAGTCCTGCACACATAAATAACATAGCTTTAAAGAAAGCATGGGAAATTAAATGAAAAAAAGCTAAGACAGGATTACCGACCCCCAAGATTATTATTATAATTCCTAATTGACTAAGCGTAGATAGGGCGATAACTTTTTTTATATCTATTTCAACTATAGCAGTTATGCCTGCCATGATTATAGTTAACATTCCTAATACACTTAAAATTTTTCTTATATTCATCTCTACGATAAGTAGATTTATTCGAATTAAAAGGTAAACTCCAGCAGTAACTAACGTAGAAGAGTGAACTAAGGCTGATACGGGAGTAGGAGCAGCCATGGCTGCTGGTAATCAAGCCGAGAAGGGGATCTGGGCTCTTTTAGTGCATGCAGAAATGATAATTAAATACACTAACATCTGAGAAAGTATCGAATTAACTATATTGATATATATATAAGTTCATGAGCCTATATATATTATAAGTGAAATAGACACAAGTAGTCCAACATCACCTAAGCGATTTGTTAAAGCAGTTAGTATACCCGCATTATAAGACTTGTTACTTTGGTAAAAAATTACTAGTAGATAAGAAGTAACGCCTAGTCCATCTCAACCTAGTAATAGTCTAATGAGATTAGGGCTTAAAATTAATAAAAATATTGACATAATGAACATAAATACTAAAAAGATAAAACGTGAAAAAAATTTCTCTTGTATCATATATGAAGATCTGAAAATTATTACTCTGCCTGAAACTAATCTAACTAATCTTATAAAATATAATGCTATCGAGTCAACAATAAAAGTTAAATAAATAACGGAAGAAGAAATTTTTGTCACTTCTCACTCAACAATAATTTCAAACATATTCATAGTAAGTAAAGAGAAAATAAACATTGTTAGTCTATTTACAATCATAACAATACTTAACATGTTACTTAAAAAAGAAAAAATTTTTATTATTTATATAACTTATACTAAAGTATCATATTGAAGCTATGAAAAAGATTTTTATCTATAAATAATAAGATTATTAAATTACATTATCTTGATTATTTGCATTTTGATTAACGTTGCTTTCATTACTCTACTAGAGCGAAAAATTTTAGGGTATAGTCAGATTCGTAAAGGTCCTAATAAAGTAAGAATAATTGGCTTATTACAGCCATTTAATGATGCTATTAAGCTTTTCTCAAAAGAGGTGATTATTCCGAGAATATCTAATAATATTCAATTCTTCATTGCCCCAATGCTGGCCTTAGTTATTGTACTAATAGTGTTTTTTTCTTTCCCATTTTTTGAAATAAATATATCACTTAGTATATCTTTAATTTTTGTCTATATAATATTAAGGATAAATGTTTACCCTGTTTTATTCTCTGGGTGATCCTCTAATAGGAAATATGCTCTATTAGGCAGACTACGTTCAGTAGCCCAGACAATCTCTTATGAGGTAAGATTAGCCTTAATGTTAATGTTTTATTTGTCTATAAGTAGTTCACTTAGAATATTTGTTATTATAAAACTGAATTTTTTTTGATTGAAAATTTTCATATTTTTACCAATAGTTGGTATCTGGTTAATCTCTTGCATTGCAGAGACTAATCGTACACCATTTGATTTTGCAGAAGGTGAGTCAGAGCTAGTCTCGGGATTCAATATTGAATATGGTAGAGTGATGTTTGCTCTAATTTTTATAGCTGAGTATGCAAGTATTATTTTTATAAGGGTTGTATTTTCTATTTTCTTTATTTCCTTTAAGAGAAATAATTTTAGGTTATATATCTTTTCAACAGTTATAATAAGAGTATGAATTTGAGTTCGTACAACCTTACCACGTTATCGATATGATAAACTTATAAACCTAGCTTGAAAGATTTATCTGCCAATAGTTCTAATAATATTAATTTATAGTTTAATGGTAACTATTTATTATTTTTTTGATAATAATATTAATCATTTATTTAATTTTCTCTTTAAATCTAGTATCATCTTTATTTATCTTGTTTTTTTTACAGTTTATTATACTTAGAATTTTTTTCTCAAGTATCTGATACCATCTAATTATTCTATTAATAATTTTAGAGATATTTATATTATTAATTTTTTTAATAATAAATTTATTCTTCATAATGCATAAGATATCAATATTTTTCGTTTTTTTATTTATCACCTTAAGAGTCTCAGAAGCGAGAATTGGACTATCGCTTCTGACTATATTAGTTCGAAGGCATGGTAATGATTATATAAAAATTTCCATTTTTTAGCCATTTAAAAAATTGTTTTGAAAACAATTATAAGAATAAGATTTCTAATGACTTAATATAAAGCTGAGAGCATTTTAAAATTTGCAATTTTAAATATTAATTATACTATTTATATTATTAGACTATAAAAAATATGAACTTCTAATTCATTATCTAAGCAAAATGTTTTAGTCTTAATAAAGAGGATAACCTATATCTAAATTTACAGTTTAGTGCTATTTCAGCCACTTTATTTAAAATAGGTCATAAGACACCTTATAATTGCAAATTATAAATCATAGTTGAATACTATTCTTGTACTTTATAATTTAAAAAAAATTTTAATTTTGTAAATTAAAAATGTCTAATTTGACTAAAGTATGAAATTTAGTTCTAGTTTTATTTAAACTCTTAAAAAAAATTAATATATATATATATATACTCACATAAGTTTTAATAAAAATAATTTGTATAATTTTTTAATTTTGTAAAATTAATTTTTTAATGTTAGCTAAAAAAGTGCCAGCAGCTGCGGTTATACTTTTGACGTAAGTTTACTTGAATTATTAAATAAATATTTATAAGTGAAGTCGTTTTGTTGTAAATACCTATAACTTCATTTATAAATATATTGAATATTATATTGAAAAAATATAAAAAACTAAGGTTAGTAGCTTATTATTATTATCTTAAAATTTTTAAAGTATTAAAAGATAACTCTTTAAACTTAAAGAACATGACAGTATTTTACTCCTTGCAGAGGAACTCGAATATTAAATTGATAATCCTCATTATATCTTACTTAATTTTTTTTTATGTGTGGTTGTTTTATAAATATCTTAATATAAATTTTTTCAGATAACATGTAAAAATATTTAAGGTTATTTAAGTTACAAGTAATTATTTTAGTTATTGTATAACTAATATACATGTAATAGGATTTGTAAGTATTACTATATAATAATAAAAAGAGGTTATAAAATAGGTACATATTGTCCGTCACTCTCAAGTTGAGATAAGTCGTAGCAAAGTAAAAATTTTAGAAAAAGTTTTTAATCTTATTCATAAAGAATTATTACTATTTTTTTTATTATCATATTAATATCTATCCAATTAATATTATATATATTTCATCCGATTTTTTTTAGTTTTATGTTAATCATTATATCATTAATAGTAAGTATGATGGTATTTAAAATTAATATATCTTGGTTCTTTTTTTTAATTATGCTTGTATTTTTAGGGGGTGTAATGATCTTAATTATTTATATGAATACATTAGCAATAAATGAAAAATTTTTTTTCGTAAAAAAAAATTTTTCATTTATTATTCTTTGTATGCCTCTAATAACTATCTTTCTGATATTAAAAAATACTTTTTTTAAGATTAATCCTAGAAATTCAATAAGAATATTAATATATGAGAATATTAATCACTACATCATGGTTTTCTTAATAATATACCTACTTTTAACTTTAATCTGCGTAGTAAAACTAATTAAATTTGAATATGGTCCACTAATTAAACGATTGTAGTGTTTAAGGTGGCAGAAGAAATGCATTAATTTTAAAAATTAAATATAAAATAATCTTATTTTCCTTAAAAATAATCATACTAAGTATTATAAATTTTTATTTTTTGATATTTATTTCAATTATTATCTCTTTGAGGGTAACATCTAGGTTATTAATATGGATAAGATTGGAGTTAAATATATTGAGATTTTTGCCCATTATATCCTCAAAAGAAAATGTGGAAATAGAGAACTCAATAAAATATTTTCTCATCCAAAGATGAGCTTCTATTACTTTTTTAATAAGATTTTTCTTTTTCTTTGTAGTTAATAATAATTTCTTCATTTTAATAAACTTAAGGCTATTTATAAAATTAGGAATAAGTCCGTTCCACTCATGGTTTATTTCTATTTTAAAGACTAGTTCATTAAATACTTTATTTATCTTGTCAACTCTTCAGAAAATAATTCCTTTAATCATTATATTTAACACGAAGGTAAATAGCATATTAATACTAATCGTAATTTTCTTAACTTTAATATTTATATTAAGTTTATTACCTAGTACTATCAATATTAATAAAGTGTTAGCATTATCCTCTATAAATAATATCATTTGATTGATAATAAGTACACTATTCTCATTAAAAATAATATTGCTATTTATATCAGTCTATATATATATATTATTAGGAGTAGTTATAATTTATAATTTTTATAGCTTAAGTGTATTTAATCAAATAAATTCAATAGTATTTTTAGATAAATTTTCAATTTTGATGATTTTTATATCATTGGGAGGAATGCCTCCTTTATTAGGATTTTTAAGTAAGATGCTTATCTTAAAGATCTTAATCAGTAATTTTATAAGAATGGTATTAGTATTTATAATTGTGATGTCCTCGCTCTTACTTCTGTATTTTTATTTATCACGCATATATTTTTATTTGACTAACACCCCTTCACTAAAAATAAATTTTAAGCTTAATATATTTTCTATAAAAAAAGTAATTTACATTATTTCTTTATTATATATAAATCTAATATTTGTTTTTTATATTTAGACCTAACATAACATACATATATTACGATAAACTTAATTAAGTGTCCACGTATATAACAACAGTAGCCTCATCTAGTATAATTTGCCTTTTTTTAACCTTAATAAATTACATTTATAAAAATATTAATCTAGCATTAGCAGACTTTACAATTTTAAGTAGTTATTGAATATTAGAATTTTTAAGGGTCATATGGTCTATTAGGTAAACTATAATTTCAAAAATTATTTCTGTGGAAGAGAAATTAATATTTTAAATATAAGGGTTATCATATTTATCTGATTATCAAGTAACATTTAATAATTTAACTACTAATAAGTATCTTGAAAATAAGCAGACTGTTTGTATAATTTAACAAAAGTAGCTTATCTTATAGCTAGAAAAATTATCATTAATTGTATTATAATACTTTAAATCTTAGAGGCAGTTAACGAGTAAATAAAAACATACTTATAGACAAAATAATAAATTTAAATTAATTTTCATACAAAATAGTTAACATATTACTCCTTGATGTATTTTTATAAGGGTTATCAGGAAATATTTCAATTTACAATGAATTATTAAGCTTAGAGATATACTTGATCCATAATAGATTATATAAGTAATTAATCTCATAATGTTACAAAATAGTTTTATGTTAATTGCCTCTCACATAAGGGTATATTTATTTCATTAATAAAATTTAAACTGATAATCTAAGATATGTAGAAATATTTAAATAACTTCTCCTGTGAGCCTGAAACCAGCCAATAATTATATTAGTAGGATATGACTATCTTAGTGAGTTTGTTGGATAATTTTATTATGTTTACAAATATTAAAGAATACTTATCAGAACTTAAGCAATAAACCAATCCAATATCAACTACTATAATTAAGCTACCTTAAATTTACAAAATAAAACCAAATTATATTTATAATAAATTATATGCTATGGTTAAAGCCATATACCTATATATGTTTATAATTAATGCCCAACTGATGTTAATATTAGTCTACTAAATACACAAAAGCAAGTTAAGGTATTTAGGATCATCTTTATTAATCTACTTAATATTAATAAGTCTGCGCAGTTAACCATAGTATATAATTTACAGTAGAACTTCGTGAAAACTTAAAAATTATTTGTTTCGTATCTAAGTATTTCTTATTTAAATACTTTTATCTGAGAGTTAGTTATCAATCTATTATATAGTAATAGATATATCCAAACATGTGTATATTTGATTTACTTTACTTGGCATTAATTTATATTTTTAGGTAGTCGTGTTCATAATGAGGCTGGTTTTACCTAGGTTACTTAATGTACGTTACTTGTTTTATGTGGCATTAAATTTATATAGGTTTTTAACGATTATATTAAATATATGAATATGTAACAATTTTAACTTAAGTAATTTACATTAGCATATTATACTCACGTGTTTTACATCAAAAAATTTTTTATTAACACACTAAGCTAATTAGTATTCATATGTTCGGTGAGGCTATCAAAATCACTCGTTACAGTTATAGTGTAATGATCATTTACTCAACAGCCTATCAAACGCAGTCAACAATAAGTATATCAAATTTATATTAATAGTTTAATTTATTAATAATATAAAAATCTCTATAATCATATTAATTAACTCTAATAAGTTAGTTTAATAATTTTATTTGCTATATATTGATTTATTTTTATTTGTAACTTATTATTCGCATATATATATATAAATATATGTATGTTAATTAAAATTTTAATTTACCATGTAAAATCTTAAGATAATAACTATTTGAATAGAATTATAACTACATCTGGATAAATATGTTTAACTTGGTTAATATGAAACACCACTATTAAAAAAAAAAAAAAAAAAAATATATTAAAAAATAATATTTATTAAAAATAATTTTAATAAA
>ERZ802829.20-NODE-20-length-12231-cov-51.618183_pt1 | contig 12231 bp, 4 predicted proteins | sample MGYA00345653_ERZ802829 | MGnify/ENA primary metagenome ERZ802829 (study PRJEB30503, sample SAMEA104212374) | marine metagenome | biome: Westerlies Biome; feature: [SRF] surface water layer (ENVO:00010504) within the epipelagic zone...; material: water... | reverse complement strand
CCTGCATCAAATCTTCCCGCCCTCGAGATGATCCGTTTGAAGTTATTTTTGACACACAAACAGGTAATTCAACTAGGGTAGGTAGCCCCACCCAGGAGGGGCAGAAAAAAGATTTCCCAAACCCCTCTATCCATGCAAACCCTTCAATTTATGTGATGCAATGGCTTCAGATTGGCGGCTCAAAGTGCCTTTGTTTTTTTGACTCTGGGGCAAACATTCATATGATTAGTGGCGAGCTTGCAGAAAGAGAAAAGATAAAAGTTATTTCTCAATCCCCAACTGTCTTGAAGGTGGTGGGGGGGGGGGAAGTTATCACGGATTATGGTACTTATCAACTCAACATGTCTACGACTGATGAATCCGACTATCAGTCCTTTTTGTGTCATGGATTGACGGAAGTTGCGGGGCCCTTTGATAAGCACTCGTTAGAAGAGGTAAACAAGGAGTTTAGAGCAACCAAGGAGTTTACCGCACTGGCATCACACAAGCTGCCTGAGTATGTGGGCGGCTCTAAGGTTCAACTACTCCTTGGTATTCATGCTCAGGTCCTCCCTGTCCACCTCTTCACGCTTCCTTCTGGGATTAGTGTTTTTAAATCCCCGTTCACGGATATTTTTGGTTCGAACATTTGTTATGGGGGAACTCATGAAAGTTTTAAAAAAACTTCTACGCCAACTGGGGCCAGTCATGCAGTTCATTTCATGTCGGTCTTAAGTCAAGTTCAGTCATGCATGCAAGGGTTAACTCAATCGGTAATGGACGTATTTGATTCTGAATTACTCCCAGGCATGGATTACTTTGATCCTGTCCACCACTCAGAGAAGCCAAGTCCGTTAGAAGAGCACTTGGAGCCCTTTGAAACTCCATTGAGGGCTCATGGCTATGTTGTGTCGGATGACGTGGGAGATGGTTACAACCTGCTGGATCTTTCCAGTGGAACTTTCTCCCATTCATCCTCTGTACACAAAGCCATGATCCCGATTGCCAAACTAAGGAACATGGTAGCTCCGGATGATGGGGGAACTTTGGTATCCTATAGGTGTCCCTCTTGCGCAAAGTGTGTAAAGTGCAAGGAATCACCCAGAACAAGGGCTATTACTCTCACGGAAACAGTAGAACAGGATATCATTGAACGTTCAGTCTTCATTGATTACCTAAAAAGGGCAGTTTTCGTAGATTTACCATTCCTACAGGATCCAGTTACGTTCCTAACACAGCGCCACAAGGGTCCAAATAATTACTTTTCGGCGTTGACTGTATACGTTCAACAGTGCAAGAAGCCTGTTATGCTTAAAGACAAAATGAAGGAAGCTCATGCAGATTTAGTTTCCAAGGGCTTTATGACCAAGATGGATGAAATGGGAACTGAAGTTAAGCAGAAGATAAGTGATGCTCCTTTTCACCACTACTATCCTTGGAGGATTGTGGCTAAAGAGGACTCCGTCAGCACACCGATCCGTATGATTGTAGATCCGACTATGACAGGTTTAAACCTGATCCTGGCAAAGGGGGAGAACAGGTTAGGTAACCTTGCGGAAATTTTGATCAGGAACAGGGTTAAAAGGTTTGCATGGTCGTCAGATATATCAAAGATGTATAACCAGCTGAAACTTAATGAATCGGCATATCCGTATTCTTTGTTTTTGTTCAACCACTCCCTACAGTCGGATATCCCGCCAGAGGTTTGGGTCATGTTAGTAGCATGGTATGGGGTGACTCCTACAGGAAACCAGGCTGGTTTTGCTATTGATGAAATGGTTAGGCAAGCAGGTCCTGAGTATAAAGTGGCCATGGGACCATTGTCTCAGGATAGATATGTTGACGATGTAGCCACAGGAGCGGCAACAGAAGAAGAGAGAGAAAGGCAGATAGATGCCTGCAGAGACTTGCTGGGTTCAGGAGGTTTTTCACTTAAATTTGTAGCAAGGTCTGGTGTCCCTCCATGTAGCAAAGCCAGTGCTGATGGCTCTTCAATGAAAATGTTAGGCTACGGCTGGATCCCCGAACAGGATTTTTTTTCACCCGGATTTTCGGAGCTAAATTTCCACAAGAAAATCAGGGGAGCGAAAAAACCAAATGATCAGCCAATAGTTACTGTTGATGATGCCCAGCAGTTGATGAGAGATATAAAACTAACGAGAAAGATGTGTGCTTCGAAAGTTGCAGAATTGTTTGACCCCATTGGTATATGGGAACCGCTGAAGCTTCAGCTCAAACTCCATCTGTCCAAGCTCAACCACTTGGCTTGGGATCAACAGCTTTCTCCTAAGGATCAAGAGCATTGGAAAGAGATACTTACTCAAGTAGTCGATTTCCCTGTTCTAACCATTCCAAGATGTGTGGTCCCTCAGGATGCTATTGATCCGAATACAGCAAGGCTGGTTTGTATTAGTGATGCGGCCGCACATGCGGGGGGAGTTGCAATATACATTGGCTTTGAGTTACAGGATGGATCATTTTCCAACCAGTTACTCACGGCCAAATCAAAGCTTTTGTCAGCTACGATACCTAGGAACGAACTTATTGCCATATTACTCATGACTGAAGTAACGTTTATCGTGAACAAAGCATTAAATGGTTTGGTTAAGGACATATTATATGTTACGGATTCCACTATTGCAATGTCATGGTGCCATAACGTGAACAGGAAACTCAAGCCTTATGTTCGCAGCAGAGTTGAATCAGTCAGAAGGATGATTGAGTGGACAGATGTCCCTATAGAGGAGCTTCCTCTAGTTCATATTGATGGCACCATGAACATTTCAGATTTATTGACAAAACATCATGATTTGTCAGTGTCAGATATGTCTCAGGACTCAGAATGGCAATGTGGATCCAAATGGATGCGTCTTCCTTTTCAGGATATGCCTGTAAAGAAGTATTCATCGCTGGTTGTGGATCCACAAAAGTCGAAAGAAATTGATTCTGAATGCTTTCAGGAACCGTTCCAGCAGAAGGAGACACCCCCTCATCTTGATCAGTATCCTCATGAGGTAGTATTGGATGCATATCATGTGTTAGCACATGATAATGCAGGTGGTCCCTGTACCCCAGCCTCAGATCCGCTCCTTAGGGACAAAGCCCAGTGTTTCCAAACTTCGGGCCCCCCAAAGGGTGAGAATTTTTTCGTAGATCTGATCACGCTAGGATGGCAAAGAGCCAGAAATACAATATCTACCGTAATCTGGGCTTTTAGGACTTGGAAACACAGGGCTTCTCAGAACGTACATAAGGAATGTGGATCCGGATGCTGGCATTGTACCAATTCTGATCTTTCTCAAGCTGCAAAAAAATCTGATTTAATGAACGAGGCAGAAAAGATTATTTTCAAGTTTGAGTCAGAGAAAGTACTGCAATCCTTTCCGAAAGGAAAACAGAGAGCTTTTGTACTGAAAGAGGGAATTGTGTACTACAATGGCAGATTAGATGGTCAAAATCAGTTTACCACTAAGGATCTGGATACGCAAGTTTTTTTTGATGCATTTGAGTTTTCGGGACTTATACCTGTAGTCCGTGCAACATCTGATGTTTTTTTCTCTTACGTTATGTATGTCCACATGAAACTCAGACCTCATGCGGGCACAGAGATTACTTTGAAAGAGATTAGTAAGAAGATGTATGTTCCAGACGGCCCTAGAAAGATTATTAAGGCTGTCAGGAACACATGTGTTAAATGCAGAATTATTTCAAAGAAAACACTGCAAATTGAGATGGCTAACCACCACAAATCTAGAACCACGATCTCGCCGCCTTTTTACAATGTCCAGATGGACATTGTGTACGGCTTCAGGGCACAGCCGTACAAAAAGGCGAGGAAATCGTTTAAAATCTATGCTTTAGTGATAGTCTGTCTACTCACCTCTGCCACCAGCATCCTTGCCTTGGAAGGCATGGAGACCCAGGACGTGGTAAGTGCCATAGAGCGCCACTCTGCTCGTTATGGTGTACCAGGTGAAATTTTTGTGGACAATGGTTCACAGCTTAAGGCTTTGTCTGAAACTAGATTTGCGATTAGATCGTTGGATGCGTACTTGTTTGATGCTCTTGGTTTGAAAATTACTGTTTCTACCCCAAAGGCGCACGAGCAGCAGGGCCGGGTTGAGAACAAGGTAAAACAGATCAGGCTCATGCTCAAGCGCATGGATGGAGAGGTGGACTGTACTCTCAGTGTACTGCAGTGGGAAACTATCTTTGCAAAGGTAGCAAACATGTTAGATGACATTCCTATGTCAAAGGGTAATCGTTCAAATGTATCGGATCTAGGCTTTGATGTAATAACTCCGAATAGGCTTAAATTGGGCCGTAACAACTCCAGAAGTTTGGAGGGTTCAATAGTGATAACGAATAATGCTCTCCCCACGGACGTGCTTCAGAGGAACAGGAAGATCACAACCACGTTCTTCCAGATCTTGGTGGACAGGATCCACCATTTCCTCTCTAGGCCCCCCAAATGGTGTGAGACATCAGGGGAGAAACCTAAACTGGGTGACACTGTTTTGTTCCTCTTCAAAGAGGGCAATATGAGCACTGGAAGCAGTGTTTGGAAAATCGGCAAGGTCGATAAAGTAGATGGTCACAAGTTGACTATAGTCTACCCGGTGAAGGCTTCCCTCAGGGACCCCCCAACGTGGAGCACGGTGGTCCGTGGGTGGAGAGAAGTAGCCCTATTATTTTCCGAAGACGACATTTATTTGAACTCGAGGCATTTTTTTCAGGCCTTAAAGAAAGCTGACTCAGATAACTGCGAGTAGACAACATGCCGCAACGCATGTGTTATTGTGCGGAGTATATTTGGTTACTCGGTACAATAGTCTGGGATTGTGGGTCTGTGGTAATATTAAACCCAGAAAGCTTCGGGGGGAGGGCCAATCCGTCCGAATTTGAAGCGATGCGTCGATTTTTGGGTTTCACATTACCAGTGATTTTTTTTCTAACTATACTAGACGCTACAGGGTGTCCCAAAGTAATGGTCTGTTATGTCTATCATGTCTGTCGAGTGGAAAAACGCAAATATTTTTTTCTCACATTTTTTTTCATCGTAAAAAAATTGATTTTATTTCAATACACGAGTTTGTATAATATTATTATAGGTATCACAAGATATCACAATTTAATAATAATGTGCTTGTGTATTGTAGCAACATTGCAGCATCATATGACTCATACAGTAGTGAACATTTTTCTCACTGAGAAGTCAGGACTAAAAGTGAATTGTGAACATTTTCGGTGCAATTGTGTTTGGACACATATGTCACAATCGCTGTATGATGCATGCAATGTCGAAACAGTACATAATATGTGTTTGACTAGGTACCGGTCCTCGGCGGAGTTAAGGAGGAGGGCTATCCAGCAGACCCTGGACGAGAGGGCGCTGTCCGCTCGTGAGAAGTCCCTCATCCTGGTTCCACACATCGAGGGTGTCTGGAACGGGAGCGACGCCAGGCTCACCAAGGAGTCTGTGGCAGTTGCTGTGGCTGGGCAGAATGCACCTAGCAAACGCAGGTCGCAGTCCAGATCCACCGCCGACAACGACCACATGGCGGCGTGGCTGAAGGCCGTGGGCCCGACAGCCAGTCTTACGGATCCCGGGTTGGTCCCCTTCGAGGATATGATCCCCAGCGGTGCCCCTCTCATCGACTTCCTGTCGTTGGACAGCGAGAGGGACGACACCTGGACATATCCCTCCTGGGACACTGTCCGTAAGTGGAGAGGTTCCCGCTCCATTACTCCTGAGTGGGCCTCTAAAGTGATAGTGAAGGAGTTCGTAGTAGGCTACGACTCCGAGGAGAAGTTTGGCTCGTTCAAGGCCGACTTCTGGCGCCGGTACCAGAGGGACCAGGACGAGTTCCCGACCGGCGTAATCAGCTTCGACACCGAGAGCGTGCCCTGCACCACCCATGACGTGGTCAGGGTGGCGGAGAACCCCGAGACCTGGGTTCCGCTCACTACACTGAAGGAGAAGGAGGGCCTTCATGTGATACCAGTGTCAAATAAGCCCAGTGAAAAGGAAACCGGTTATCAGTTTCCTGCTAAGATCATGTTTGGGGGGAGTGATTGGGTGCACATGATCTCTTTCAACGCTAAGAAAGATTCTAAGGGCAGAAGCTGTGTCAAGGCTGGAGTTGTGCCACAGTACGTGGTCGACTTCATTGAAGAACTCCCTGTAGTGACTGGTGCAGGGGTTCACAGTGATATGCTCGACGTTGAGCACGTGTTCACCGTCCTCTCGAGCAAGCCTGTGCGCATGAAGGGGTCCCTCGACCTGGGCTCGCTTGCCGTCCTGGCTGGATGGCAGCTAAGCAAGACCGGGATGTTACCCCTTGCAGTGATCACCTTGGGCATGATGATGAACAAGGTGGTGTCCATTGCCGACTGGAAATGGGCACGGAGATGGTGTGAGTTGCCATCAGCTCTTCAGGCCTATGCTGTCGGTGACATCAAGATGGGCTATTTGACATACAACGTGTTGATGGCCCTTCTGCATCGGCAGCTGTTCCCTGACCCGGAGCTGGTGTGCAGGCTATCTAGATGCACACAGGAGCAGTGGACCAGCTGGTTCACACACGTGATTCGTGATACACTGGTAGGTGCAGCTGTAGATGCTGTACACATGCCAGCAGCTATCAAGTCTGGTTCCAGGGCTGAGCTAATGATGTGTATCAGGGTACGTGATAAGGATGGTGCCATACCACTGGAGGCCCCTGCGAGGATCAAGTTCCTGGCCGGCCTCGTGGTGTGGCCAACCCTGACCATGGGAGGACCTAGGTACTTGCACTGTGTCAGGCACAAGTATCTGGGTCAGTACAGCGTGCTACTGAGATCCGTTGCATTCCCTGGCATGGATCAGTTCTTCAAGCACGAGGTGACACCCATGGACAGACTGGACGCAGTCTATGGTCACGAGGACGTCGTGATTGTGAATGAGGACATGGCAGTTCCATTCCCTGGATATGATGTATTCCACATGGGAATGGTGTTCCATCCTCACCTGGAGAGCTCCCCGTTTCAGTTTCAGGAACCGGGAGAGGTTGGCTTCTTGTTGTCTATCTCGAGACTCAAGAAGGCGGCTAAGTCTCTAGGGACTAGGGGACTGCGTGAAGGCATGCTAGAGTGGACAAGGTTGTCCTACGTGAGATCCGAGAACCTCTTCGAGGCCATGAGGGAGAGTGACCCTCTGGCCCGGTACTTCAAGGGGTGGTACGAGGCCTTCAGGCTGCAGTACCTCAGGGGAACAGGCCGTGCTCTCACACCTGTCCCTTGGGTCGAGGATGCCTTCAGCTACGAGCTCGAGGATACCAGGAAGCAGGCTGCTGCTAGGTACGAGCTGATCATGAAGGAGATGGAGGTTCATAAACGGTTTATGAAGGCTCTGGAGGACACGGTGTCCACTCCTCTCATGAAGGACCGGACCTCGTGGAGGGACTGTCCCACGGCTGCACTATGGCTCAGAGGCGATGACGACAAGCGCGCGTGTGAGTCTAGTGCAGGGGAGCCGGCTGTTAAGAAGGTCAGGCTCATGAGTGAGGTCGAGGCCTTGAAGATGGACTCCCAGGCGGTGAAGCTCGGGAAGTTCGTGGCAGAGACGGAGTACGAGGCCCTCTCTCCTTTGGTCCACTTCCGGGACTCAGATGAGTGTACGGATGGTGGTAGGAGGACAACAGGGAGGGTCAAGGCTGTGCAGCAGGTCGTGATGAACCCGTTGCCAGTTCCACCGGTATTCGGTGAGAGCAGGCGGGTGGTGCTGCGCCAGCCTGGTGCTATGGACACACAGGACGTGTGGGAGGAGTTCAAGAGGCCTGAAGTTCCGGATCCTTTTGATGACTTCGAGGATTTCGACGAGTTCATGCCGTCTCCTCCTTCTCTGCCGTTCGATCTCGCTGACCAGTAACTGTACATATGTATATTTTGTATAGATATATTTTGTACTGAAAATATATATCCGTTTGGGCCCCCCCCCAGTGTAACGCAAATCTATGTTATAGATTCGCTGTGTTGCATGTGGAAGATCCTCGTCATGGAGAGGATGCCGCTGTCGATGGACCGGGGCTTGTGTATGCCCTGCTTTTCTACCTCGTCAGCGTGCTTTTATCATATGTACATGCTGCCCCTTTTTATATTAACGGATATATATTTTCAGATAACTAGTAAATGTAATAATGTGCGGCTTGTACTGAGCAACACCGGATCTGGTCTATTTTTGCCGGATAGGTACTGTTTTAATCCTATTTTTTTTGTATTCGGACATTAATGTTGCACAAGCACTTATTACGCCCTTCTAAAGTCTATGGTTAAATATGCCAGTTTGTTGGTCTGGATATTTAGTTACTCTATCGCTATTATGAGCTGGTATTTATTGAACCCAGCCGCGGTGTTGTTGTATGTGTACGTGATCATTGAGCTGATAATAATATATACTTATTTGTTTCAGCTTAATACCTGTTCTGTGGACTTCAGAGAGTATGGGAGCCAAGGCTGACAACCATACCGGGTTCGGGCACAAGAAGCAGTACACCGCCAGCAGCGACAGAGGAACCCAGAGGAACAGTGACAACGACAAGCTGAGGTATGTCAACAGTTTGGTTATAGTGTTTGTCATCATTTTCGTTACGGTTATCCTCTCGGATTTGCGCTACAATTAAGCTTGAGACAAAAAAGGTTGTTGACCTTCCAACATGTCTAAAAAGGATTTGAAGAACTTGGGGGATTTAGGCTCAGTAATACCGGGAATGCTGCGTAGCGGACGGTCCAGGGAAACCAGTCAGTTAAATAGCACCCCTAGGTTATTGGATCCAGATGATTCCCGCCCTGTCCCAGAACTCTCTCAGATACGTGCCCCCCCTCCTATACTGGAACCTGACACGGGGGAGGATAGGTTTGAAGAGAGTGGTTATGGGGTTGGCTATGGGACTTCTTTAGTTAGGGAACAAAGGAAGTCTGTCGATTACTTCAAGGACAAGCACAACGTCGAATCCGAACTTGAACAAATTAGAGATCGGATTGCAAGATACGGATTGGATTTAATTAACGAGGAAAATTGGCCTAGTTTAATTGTGTCTAGGTTCAATACCCTTAATGATGAAATTCAAATGATTAAAGCAAATCTAGTAATGGCAGCGCAGCGAGAGTACATGTCTCCAGTTGAGCAGCTTATCAAGGAATTACTAGATTATAGAGATCAATTGGAACTACGCGCTATCGATGAGGAAAATAATGGGACTTTTAGCAGAAACAGTTTGCCCAAAAAGTCATCATTTGGTGTCCACATAGATAGAACTGAGTGTCCAGAAAATGTTTTCTCTGACACTCCGGAAATTGCTCAGACGCAGCCAAGGTATGCACACTCTGAGCAAATTCCAGAGCTTCAGTCAACTTCTCACCTAGATACAATTGAACCGGATGTGTTAACTTGTGAGCTAGAGGCAGATCATACAGATGGGTTGAATGATACTTTATCTACGCCAATGACACACGGAGCAATTGAGTTTTTGAGGGATTTAGAAGAAGACGACACCGATTTGCACGGATCCGTCAAAAGGCTGAAGAAGACTGTTAAAGATTTGCTAACAGTCTCAAACAAAAATGTAAATATCACCAACGATAAGTACGATGAAATGACTAGATTTAAAAGGCAATCTGAACAAAAGGCAAAAGATTTTGAACTCAAACTGAAAGAAATGTCTGAGAAAGCCAATAAGACTGATGACAGACTAGACTCCGCATTGGGTGAGTTAGATTCTGTAAGGAAATCGGTTAAAATGGTTGAACAGGCACTCCATTCCGTAGAAGGTTCACTGAAAAGGGTGGATATCAAGGCTGGGGAGATGAACGCGACTATGGTTGACATGGTCGAGAGCTGTAATGTTGCTCTCAAGGAGTATGAGGACCAGTTTCAAGTTCAAGATGGGCATATTTCTCAAATAAGTGCAGATGCTAAAAGGGCCTTAACTGAATCCACAACCAATAAATCAATGATCGAAGGGATCCGGACCATTGTTACTAACCAGAAGGAAGTGCTGCGCAAATTGACGGCTTCTAATGCACCGAATCTCAGTTTACCGATCATTACTAATACTAGGGCAGGGGTATCTACTCCAGGTGCACGTGCACCAAGTGTAAATAGGTCTACACTTGATCAAGTTAATACGGTAAGGATCAGTACTGCTGTACCCGGAATTAACGAAAAGGTCACTTCTCCCCCTGTGGCTGCAAACTCGTTTGAAATTCATAGAATGGGGGGGAATTTTAGTACACTCTCTCAGGATCGTACTCCTGAATTAGGGGACAATGCGGTTCATACCCAGGAATCTGACAGGGTTAATATTACCCCCATGCGTACAGGGGACCCTGTTGTTAATTCTGGTACCAGCAGGAATGATAATCTTTCATTCTCTCAAACTTTGCCCCATCGTACTGCTCCAGTCACGGGTACCAATCCACCTATTGGTCAAGGTAGGTCTTCATCACGCAGTGTGATAAATGGTCAACCACTTAACGGTAGACATATGACCAGTGATTATCAACAAGATGGTAGCATGGATGGTTTGGATGCTATGGATGGATGTGATGGTATTGGGCTGAGAAATTCGGACAGTAATCCCGGTTTCCAGCCTGTACAGGTACGGAGCGAGGTTCGAGACCAATCCAGGCCATACCACCACCAGGATAATGATTCTGACAGTATTCTATACAATTCTGCAAGAGTTAGTAGGAATCGTGGTTCATTAAGTGCTTCACCCCCCCGTTCAAGGAAAAGGGACAATTCAATGAAAAGGGAGGTGGCAGAAAACAAGCTTAGAAGAAAAATTACTGAGCTAAAAAAAATCATTTCTGATAACCCGTTGAATTCTAAGACTTCCGAGGCAGAAATTAAAGACGCAGTGGTGCGTCAGGTGCCTATACTGAATAAACTTATCGAGTCATGTGATACAGCAATGGATAAATACTCTGAGTTTTTGTCTATTGATGAAGATCTGTTAGATTTGGTGACCTCTGCGATTGAAGAGGCTGGTATTTGGAAGGATCAGTCAGAATCGTTGTATAAATCGGCGGAGATCTACGATTCGAACTCAGGATCCAGATTAGATATTGTAGTGAAACCCTTTTCAGGGACAGGGGATCAAACTGTGTATGCATTTTTGAGGGATTTCGAAAATTCATTCCGGGGTCAAGGCAACGATGCAAAGAAAGTGAGTAAACTGTACAATCATTACTTATCTAATAAAGTGAAATTTCAAGCAAGTAAGATGTCCAAGAATTACTCTGATTTAAAAGAATGGTTGGTTGACCGATATGGCAACCCTGTAACCATTGTGGATACGTTACTCCATAAAATGGAATCTACCCCCAAGCCTACATCTTCTAATCTGGCTAAGAAAGCGGAATATTTTATGATGTTAGACTTCGTACTCAAGGAAATAGATGAGGTGTCTAATGAGACAGCTATAGATAAAAATGCTTATCAACAGCATCTTTACTCTCAGCCGATCATGAAACGCATCATAGATTTCATTCCGTATGAAGAAAAGTTAGATTTCTTCAAGTTACTTAGGAATCAGGGTTGCGATTCGAAGCTGGTCAGAGGCGAACCCGCCTTCCTCCTCCTCAGGCGGTTCATTGATGAAGAGGCTGATGCTCACGACAGCAATACCCCTGATGTGATGCAGAAGGAGCCTCCCAAGGCGAAGGCTAAGGCTGCAACGGTCGCCCACGTGGGACAAGAGGCCGATGATGATGACCCCTCTGACCAGCAGCAGGACCAACGGCCTGCAGTGCTTGCTGCTCAGACTGACCGGCCACGTTCTACGCGTCCCCCAGCTACAAAACCAGCAGGTTGGTACAATACTGCATTAAAATTTCCGTGTCCAATTGATAATCATGATCATGAAACTGCAGTATGCACTGAATTTTTTTCTTCCACGCCAAAACAAAGAAGGGACATTGGGAGTAAAAAAATATGTTTCGTATGTATGGGGCCGTTAGACAAGTGCAGAAGAAAGAAAAATGATAATAAAATAGTTCGCTTGTGCTCTAATGTGAAGAAGGCAGGCCCATTGTCATGCAAAGCGTGTGCGAATTATTGCCAATCCAGCGGTATTAGTTCGCCTCCGTTCTGTGTAATTATGTGCCAGGACCCGAGTCATCCAAAACCGACCACAGAGGAAGTAGGTAGACTGCTTAAGGATTATTGGCCTTCCTTCAATCCCAGTTCTGTCACTCCGTCTATGGTTTTAT
>ERZ802829.19-NODE-19-length-12419-cov-41.702443_pt1 | contig 12419 bp, 2 predicted proteins | sample MGYA00345653_ERZ802829 | MGnify/ENA primary metagenome ERZ802829 (study PRJEB30503, sample SAMEA104212374) | marine metagenome | biome: Westerlies Biome; feature: [SRF] surface water layer (ENVO:00010504) within the epipelagic zone...; material: water... | reverse complement strand
AGCAAGAAGTAGCTTTAAGAGGTAAAGGCAACCTCTATACCCCGGAAATGCCACATTGCTTTCAAATGCTCTCAAATGCTTTAGACTGCTTAGATTGCTTTGAAATGATTTCAACTGCTTTAGATTGCTAACATTTGTAAATCGCTTCACTTGCCTAATGCTTTCGATTTATCGAAGAGCATCGCTGTACCTACACTAACTCTGCAAGACTTGCTGAAAGAGATCCCAAAGGACCTTTTCACATGTCTTGACGCTATCCTCTGTGATTGTACTGACGGACAACATACCTACTTACCTCAAGTACAACAAGATTCTACCTTAAAGCAAAACCTTTGAGGTGCACACAACCAACATGTCGTATTGGCAACAACAAGGTGGAAGACGTACTAGAAACTCTTTGGCGTCATTGGATGCTGCCGAAGGTGGGAACAAGGATATACACCAGCCGACAGGTGTTCCAGATAACCCCACACAAAGCACAACCCAACCTGACAACAGTGCTAGTACAGTCCCCACTGTACCTGACCAACCTATGCCTGATGCTGCAGCAGCAAAACCAGCACAGGCAAGCGGAATTATCCGCAAGACACCTGGGAGGGAAAGATGGATCACACAAGACCTTAACCCCCAAAGTAAGCCGACTTCTACAAGTACTCCGGCTGGAAGCCCTCAACACAAGGATGGCCGAAGGTCTCCTAACGTTGTTGAGGTAGAAACTGAGGACGATACTAGAAGTGATATCCTCCAAATGTTCACACCTAGTGGAGGTGCTCACAGTAATCCTCAAGCGGATCAAACAGAGGAATCAGAAGGCCCTGACCCTCAGGATCCAAACAAGCAACAAATTGACTCTGTTATCAAATATTTGACAAACAAAGTTGAGGAACTTGGTCCCTCATATAGAAACAAAGTTGGATGGAAAGATGAATTTGAGGCCTGTGGCAAAGATTTAGATGCCAAAATACAGGACCTCATCCTGACCTGCCAGTCTTATCAGTTTCTCGGAGCATTAGCCCAGGCATATAGCCTTGCTGATGTCCTGACAGAGAATGTAAAGATCCTCAGAAACTTTGCAAGAGCTCAAGAGACACAAAGCTCTAACCCTGTGCTTAGACCTGCTGTTTTAACTCCAAGGTCACAAAACAATAATTTGGCGCAGCAAGAGGTCCCACCAGGACCTTTGCAGCAGTTGCCAAATGCCTCTGCCCTTGGACAGGGACCGGACAATGTTACCCTGCAAGAAACATCCTCTGACATAGCTTTAGGTAGCCAAGATGGACTTTCAAGGAACAATTTAGCTTCATTCCCAAAGATGGTAGATAACCTAAGATCAAAAATGAAGATGGTAGAGCTTGAGGTGAGCAGCTTGAAACAAAGCTACCTCCTGTTACACACCACTAATAGTGTAAAAGTCAACCTCACTGAGTTCACAAAATTGCAAAATGAGGTGAACACATTGAATCAGACTGTGAGGGAACTGGATCACAAAGTCCAGGACCTCCAATTCCCAGATCTGAACAACTCTGTCACAGAGAACAGAAACAAAATCTCTGCTGTAGTTGCAGCTGGGAAAAGGTATGAAATCCTTGCAAACGGATTCTGTAAAGACATCATGGACCTTAAGAAGGGTATCCATGAGTACAAGAGTGAGAATACTGTCCTTAGGGCTGAAATTGGAGTTCTGAGAGACACTTTAGTCACTCAAATTAGTAGAGAACAAAATATACCTAGTGCCAATGATAATAGTGTTGTGACCGGGGAACAAATTCTGCTTCAGCCACAAACAAACAACACTTCGGCAACGAGTATACGAGGGATAAGTTCTCTTCAAAGGCCAAACGTATCTGTTGTAACTATCCCTACAACATCGATACAAGCCCCAGTCATCTCCACAGCATTTATGCAAGCCACAAGGCGCAGTGCTGTACCACCGGTGATGACAAACACCAACACCTTCACAAACCTTCTGGGTAACATTGGAAATGGCCTACCTCAGGACCTACCTGATAGAGAAGGAGAAGATGGTTTAGATGAGGCGTCTGTAAGTTCAAGACAGAGCCCAGCTAATAGTACACAATCAGATGATAACAGCAGCAACCAGAGACAGGTCAAAAGACTAAAAAAGGCAGCAAATGAACTGCTGTTGATGCTGGTCCCCCCTGTATCTGAAAAGCTAACAAAAACTGTTGTCATAGGTATACACAAGAGTAAACTACTATCTGTTGACTCTGAGCGAAAGGAGGTACAACGGCTCCTTGAGCGATACGACAAGTCAACTAGTGAGTATGAAGTGGACGAGGAAGTTATCACTGAAATTGAAACAGCCATTAGCCGAGCCAAGACATGGTCAAGCTCCATGAGGGATAAATACCAAGAACTTGACTGCTCCAAGCAATCCATAGATGACAAAATCTATGAAGGATTGAAGAAGTTTGGAGAAGAATCTGAAGTGAACATATTTGAATTCCTGAAGAGATTTGAATCATTCACTGAAGAGAAGGGCAGTGCCAAGGAAAGAGCTGCTTATCTCTTTGAAAAGTTCTTACACAAGGATATCCAGCTCATGGTTGTGGAATTCAAAGATGAATATACAAAGATGAGAGAATGGTTAATCAAGCGATATGGTAATGTCAGGACCATTACTGATAACATTGTCAAAGTCATTGCTAAGGAAAACAAGCCCTCTGATGATGTGCCCTCAAGCAAACTTACCAGCTACTATAGGAAGCTTGATTTTGTGATCAAACGCATTCAAGAACTGGGAAAGACTGTTGACATGCCTATTGCAGAGCTACAGGCTCACATATACTCCTTTGAGTTCATCAACAGACTGATTGCCTACACCCCACAAAAGGCCACATTTGAGTTGTATGACAGACTCATGGCTGCTAACATAAACGTATTGGATATCAGCGGAGCAATAGCCTTCAAGGAACTCTCTACTGTAGTCCACAAGCACTTCGTGATGAATGAAGGTGCTGCAAAATCTGCTCTTGCCGTACCTGGAAATTCCCAGAGGCAGAGGCCAACAGAAAAATTGTCCCCACAGAGGAAGAAGAAATCTGCTCATACTGTAAGAGAGACTTCTTGTACCTCTGATAGAGACAGCCCCTCTCCTGCTGCCCACTTCACAAAGAGTGCAAAGCCAAGGCTAGAGAAGAAGGATGGTAATGCCAAGCAGGCCAAGTCCAAAGGGACAGATAGCAATCACAAGTTTCCCTGCAGCCTGAAGAACCATGATCATGAAATTGGTCACTGTTCTGATTACTTTGATACTTCAGCCAAGGATAGGAGAAAAAGTGCGACCTATAAGAGCTGCTTTTCTTGTCTTGGACACTTCTCCAAGTGTAAGCAGAAGTGCAAAGCTAAGGTTCCCGATGATTTACTGTGCACAGAATGCAAAGACTGGGCTGACCAAAATAATAAATCTCCCCTAAATATCTTGCTATGCAGTAATCAGAATCACACAAAGCCTGATAATAAGGACCTCATGGACTCATTGAAAAAGTATCTGAAAGGATTCAACCCCAGCAAGGTCTCAGGTCCTATTAAACTTGCTGCTCACCTTTATCTGGCTGCACACACAAAGTGCTGCTCAGAGAAGACTGACAATTGCTCTTGCAAAACTAGCACTCGTACCAGAAAGCCTGATGCAGCACAAGTTACACCTTTCATAGACACATCAACTGGAGAGTCTGTTGAAATATCTGAAGATATGGTAATACCTGAATCAAAGCAGGAGGCCTTCTATGTCATGCAGCTGCTGAATATGCGAGGTCAGGATGTCCTCACATTCTATGATCGAGGTGCCAACATGCACCTGATTGAAGGACAGCTAGCTGAGGACATTAACCTTAAGGTTGCAACAGACAAACCCATCACCATAGGAGTTGTTGGTGGTGGAAAAGTGTCAACACAGTATGGGACATATGCAGTTAACCTTGGACCAACTGAAGATGGTTTCTTCTATGAGATATCTGCCCAAGGCATTGACAAGGTTACAGAGAAATTCCCACACTATGACCTTGATAAGGTCAACAAAGAGGTTATCAAGACTGGTAAGCTCGGCAAAGGGAAGCACATACTGCCCAAGTATATTGGTGGGCAGCGTGCTGGCCTCATAGTTGGAATCAAGAATACAGGAATAGAACCAGTTCTGATGTTCCAACTCCCTTCAGGTCTTGGGATATACAAGAGTCCCCTGAAGGACAAATTTGGGTCTAGATACTGCTATGGTGGCCCAGATGAAGTCTTCACAAGTGTTAACAAGAAGCTTGGCCCAAGCTTTAACCATGTGAATATCTACTTCACTCAGGTTGTTAACCAATACAGGAATTCCTTCTATCCTTCACTATCATGTGCTATTGACATGGATGAAGAGGAATCTGTACTTCACCCAGGCATTATGTTTGCTAAGGAGAGTGGTCCTACCCATGTTGTTGACCCTCTTGATGAGCCAGATATCTACCCTACTGCTATCAGTGATGTAGGACCTGATACTGATACCCTTGAAGACTCATATTCAAACATTGATGAAGTCTGTGTCTGTACACAAGGATATATGACCCCAACACTTTCCAATGTATGCCCAGGTATTCATGGGGCATACAAAGCAAAGATCCCTGTTTCAAAGCGTAAGGAATATGTGGATGAAGCAGATCAGGGCCTTGTAAATGACATTCGCTGTGATGATTGTCGCAAGTGCAAAAAATGCTCCCTCTCTGATAGAGGAAAAATGCTCTCCCTGCAAGAGAAATTTGAGCAAGAGGCAATAGAGAAATCTGTTGAGATAAATCTCAAGGAGAGTAAGGTATATGTTGACCTCCCCTTTATCAAGCCTCCAGTTGCTACACTTGTGAAGAAGCACAATGGTGATGACAATAATTACAAACAGGCTCATAAGATTTATGTAAGCCAATGCAGAAGACCAGAAGTGATGAAGGACTCCATGAAAAAGGTGCATGCTGAGCTTATTGAGAAGAGCTTCATGAAGAAGCTTTGTGACCTCGATGAGGTCAAACAGCAAGCAATCAGAAATGCCAAGTTCCAGCACTATATGCCCTGGCGCATTGCAGAAAAACCTGACAGCTTATCTACCCCCTATAGAATGGTAGTAGACGCCTCAGTTACAGGTTTGAATGACATCCTTGCAAAAGGAGAAAATAAGATGTCAAAGATCAATCACATCCTAATCAGAAACAGATGTAAAAGACATGTCTGGGGAAGTGATATCTCAAAGTTATACAACCAGCTTCACCTTAAAGATGCAGCCCTGCCATATGGACTTTTCTTGTTCAGTGATGATTTAGATCCTAACAAAGAGCCTGATATATATGTTATGCAAGTTGCCTGGTATGGAGTCTCTCCTACAGGGAACCAAAGTGCTGAGGCGTTAACACGTCTAGTACAGACCCTAGAGGAGGAGTTTCCTGCTGCAGTTGATATCATAAGAGATGATCTCTATGTTGATGACATCTTTACAGGGGACAATGACCCTGAAGTTGTTGAAGCTCAAATCAAGGACACCAAGGAAGCATTATCTAGAGGTGGCTTCAATCTGAAGTATGTAGTCAGATCAGGTGAGAAACCCCCACCAGAAGCAAGCCCTGATGAGGATACCCTCAAGATCCTTGGATATAAGTGGAGCCCAGAAGGTGATACTCTACAGCCTGGGTTTGAAGAGCTGAACTTTAACAAAAAGAGACGTGGAAATAAACGTCCAAACCCTTTTCCAATCAAATGCCCTGACTCAGTCAACAGATACCTCAATCAGAACAAAGTTACAAGAAGAATGGTTATGTCTAAAATTGCTGAGATTTGGGACCCTGTAGGGCTATGGGAGCCCTTCAAGCTTCAACTAAAGCTTGACAACCAACTGCTTAATGGCATGGACTACGATACTGTACTGGATGATGACCTTCAGGAGCACTGGAAGCTCAGATTTGAACAGTTCCTACAAGTGCCTGAAATGGATGCTGCCAGATGTCTAGTACCTGAAGATGCAGTTGACCCAAACAGCATCAGACTAATATGTTTGTCTGATGCAGCAGCAAATGCCTGTGGCTGTGCAATTTATGCAAGCTTTGAAAAACAGGATGGAACCTATAGCTGCAAATTACTTACTGCCCGCAGTAAACTGATAAGCCAAACTATACCCAGAAATGAGTTGGAAGCCATAAAGCTCATGGCTGAAACAGCAGACAGTGTCAAAAGAGCACTTGGAGATAAGGTTAAAGAGACCCTGTACTTTACAGATAGCACAATAGCTATGTGCTGGTGCCACAACCTCTCCAAAAAGCTCAGGATGTACACTCTATACAGAGTTGCTGATATCAGGAGGAATATCTTAGGTTCATCAGACATGTCTGATAAAACTCTACCATTATTTCATATTGATGGTAAGATTAATATTGCAGACTTACTGACCAAACCCATGGACATCCAACCAAATGATCTAGGTATTGGTTCTAAATGGCAAGAAGGTATGCCATGGATGACGTTGCCAATCTCAAAGATGCCTGTCACCACCTATGCAGACCTATCAATCTCCAAAGAGGATGAAAAGGTTGTAGACCATGAATGTTTTGCAGAACCTTACCTCACATCCTCTATACCCGATGCTACTGTACATTTCACAAGCAAAGGAGTCCCAACAGGATCTCATTGCTTAGGATGTAAGCCAAAGCATATATTCATACCTGAGCAGATTTGCTATGGTGCCCAAGATGAACATGATCACTGTGAGAATTGTGACTGCCCAGTCACCTTTTCTTCTTTTGCCTTAAAAGTTGGCAAGGGTCCACGTTGTTTTGATGTAGATCCAATCTCTCAGGGATGGCTGAAGAGCATCCAAAAACTGAGTAACATCTTCAAAGTTACAGGTCTTATGCGCCATGGGGCACATGTTAAAATGGGACTTAACTACAAAGAAGACTGTAGATTATGCCAATATGGTGGTGATGAAGTTATTGACCCTGTTGAAGTAAGGAAAATCTTCACTAGGCAGGCAAAGGATTACCTATTCAAGCTTGAGTCTGATAGGATCAAGACTATTCTACCTCAAAAGAAGCTTGACTCCTTTATCGAAGTTGATGGTATCCTATACCTTGACAGTAGACTAAGAGAAGAACACCCCATCTTCCAATCAGACTTGGGGTTTGAGACATTCTTTGATAACACTGAAATATCAGATTTATTACCAGTTGTACTGTCAGACTCGGAGTTGTTCTTTTCATATGTAATCTATGTACACAATAAAGTTAGACCCCATTCTGGTGTAGAAGTTACAATGAGAGAGATATCTAAGACCATGATGGTGCTCAACAACCCTAGAAGAATAATCCAGAGGGTTAGGAGAGACTGTACCTCATGTAGGCTGATAGCCAAGAAGACATTGGAGCTTAGGTTGATGAATCACCCAGCTGCAAGGACTCACATTGCACCTCCCTTCTACCACTGCCAGATGGACACAGTGTTTGGATTTACAGGACAACCTTACAAGAATGCTAGGAAAAGTATGAAGTTGTATGCTCTAGTCATTGTTTGTATTCTAACTGGAGCCACAAACATTCTTGCCCTAGAGGGCCTAGAAACCCAAGATGTTGTGCAAGCCCTTGAAAGACATGCTGCTAGACATGGAATGCCTGCTGTGATATATGTGGATAATGGGACACAACTGATTGCTCTGGAGAACTTTAACTTTAAGTTAAGAGATCTCCAGAATCATGTTTCTGACTCAATGGGTGTGGAGATAATCGTCTCCAACCCAAAAAGTCACGAAGAACGTGGGAGAGTGGAATCTAAAGTAAAAACACTGAGGAGCATGCTTGAGAAACTCTCAATTAAAGCTGATCGCCCTCTAACAGCCCTACAATGGGAAACAGTGTTTGCTAGGATATCTAATATGATAGATGATCTTCCCCTCTCCAAAGGAGCCTCATCCAATGTTAAGGACCTTGGATGGGACATTATTACTCCCAATAGACTTAAACTTGGGAGAAATAATAACCGGTCTATTGAAGGATACATCAGCATAGATAAAGGATGTGGCCCAGATACCCTTCTGAGGCGAAATCAGGAGATCCAAAAACTGTGGTATCAGATATTCATTGACCGAATTCATCATCTTATCCCCAGACCAGACAAGTGGAAGAAAACAGATAATATCAATGTCGGCGATATTGTCCTGTTCACTTACACTGAAAACGCCATGGGAAAGAATGTATGGAAACTAGGGAAAATAAAGAGTATCCCTAAAAGGAACCAGGTTGTTATTTCCTTCCCTGGCAATACCTATGAAAAAGGAATTCCAAAGATGAAAACCCTTCAGAGATGTCCTAGGAATGTATCTGTGATCTCAGCTGCTGGAGAGATCGGACTTAATACCAAGGAATATCATGAAAAGATCATCAAAAAACTGAACTAGATTGTGTGTGCACCTCATAACCCTTCAAATTACCTATCATTTGACGGACTATGATCATTTATAATAGAAAACTGCTGCTACCTGCCAAATTGAAACCCAATTGTATTTGGCAGGAAACCCCACCTGATTTAGACATTGACCTTAATGCTAAGAGGATACTACCATATCCTTTAGCTAAATGTGTTACCAAAGTTAATAATTGTCTATGTTTCAGGATCTGGCTGCCGTACATGTTCCAAGCCAAGGCCCAGGAGAAATACCAGGATGCCAGACGCCAGGATGCAGACTCTACTGATGAACAAAGAGATGATCTCTTCATCAAGTTCAAAGACCAGGAGGATATGCCTGTCCTCAAAAGAAGTATTCAGGATGAAATCCTCAAAGAGGTGGTTGGTAAGAACCCCCAAAAGTGGTATACTAAAGACAGAGATAAAAACTTCATGCAGGAGTTCCTGGAAAATAACTCAGAGCAAGGTTTACCCAAAACTCCAAATGTGGTGAAGTACATTCCAGGTGGAATACCACTGATCTACTACCTTCTAGCGGAAGGTGAAGCACAACCGGATGGTTACCAATATCCATCCCAGGTGTACCTACATGAGCTGTCTAAAATTCCTTCACTAGATATCAACACATCACTGGGTGTCACTGTTTATGAAATCACATTGTGTGAGAATCCCTGTGAAATGACTCCCAGCCAGTTTATCAAGCAGGTCAAGGACAGGATTGCTGAGGACCGTAAAAGGTTCCCTGCTAGGTTCCTCTCTCTTGATATTGAGGAAATGACCTTTCCTTTGGAAAGGATGGAAGATCTCAAGAAAGCTGCCAGGAACTGGGATAGGAAGAAGGAATCAGTGAACTATAAGCTCCCCATTCCACGTGACAAGAAAGCCTCTAATATACCAGCTAGAATTATCTTTGGAAATGGCCAGACCTGGGTAGCTTCTATCCGGTTTAACTGGATAATTCAAACCAACATGACCACTGGCAAGGACGAATACTGCTTAAGCCCAGAGAGCTTCCCAAAGGAACTTCTGGACTTCACACAGTATTGCAGCCTCCTTGTAGGCCAGAATATCACTGAAGATATGCGCAAGCTAGAGAAATTTGTAAAGGAAGTCTTTGGAATAGAAATTAGGTCACCATTATGTCTAGAAATGAGCTCAGTGCTGATGGCATTAGGATGGAAATTGCCGCTACACAACCTATTCTATGTCAACCTTGTGACCATGGGTGGTCTTTTAAACAAGGCAGTGAGTTGTGCTGACCAAAAGTGGTGCCTGCCATGGACTGAGCTAGACAGAGCCTTCAGAATCTACTGTATTGGAGATGTCCGATTTGGCCATTCCAACTTTGTTGTGCTAATGAGCCTGCTGATCAGGAACCTCTTCCCTGATATAGACGCTTTATGTGAAGCTCTCCAGCTTAACCAGCCCCAAGCTATTGACTGGATTACATGGTTCCTTGGCAGGGCTCTAACATCAACTGATGTCCACCAGCAAAGATTCAAGGAAGCAAAGACACGAGAGGACCTTCTGTGCTCACTGGTGCCACATGGTGGAGGAGAGCCAAGGGAGCCAAGGGATGATTACTTCAGGTACTACATTGGCCCGTTGTTGCCCACCTGGCCCAACGTGATACACGGAGGACCTAAATCTCTTCAAGATGTTCTCCCTTTCTTCGCGAAACAAATGGAGCTCATATTCAAAAACCAGAGGGTAAAAATAGCTCACCCTGACCTGGTTGTGAACTTTCCTGTATTCACAAAGGAAATTTTCATGAAAATGACATATGGTAAAGGTAATACCTCTACCACCATCCAAAAGGGAACTGACACTCCCTTTATGGGCAAGAGGGATGGGTATGGACCCATGTTTCAACTTGACCCTCATCACATTTCTATTGATGATGTGAGCAGAGAGATTGCCAGAACTGGACAAGGTTTGGTCCAGGGAATTCTTGAGCAAGCTAGAAACTGTTCAAAGTTTAGATCTGCCTTACTATGGAAGTTAAATACTGCTGCTGTTGACTATAAGTCACCCAAGTACTCCTTCTGGCTTGAGAAGACTGCATTGTACGAAAGGTTAAGGAACATGCAGTACTTCCTCACGGACCACTATGTTCACTACTCCACTCAACATGAAATTGAAATGGATAGAAAGATCGAGAATGTGGCCAAGCAAGAAGGTCGGGCTATTGAAAGGTCCAAGTCAATCCTCAAGAATAGAGAAAAAAGGATTGATCTGATCAAGACCAACAAAGCAAGGTCTGCTGGAAGAATCCAGAAGAAGACAGGGTTGCACCAGAGAGTCTACAACAAGATCCCTGGAGACTTTACTGCCCAAAACAAGAAGGTTAACGATAGCAGAAAGCAGAGGCTAAAAAGAATCAAAGAAGAAAACCCAGGTTTTGTCTCTAATAAGCAGTGGAGGAAAAAGACCACTGCTGAGAGAAAGGCTGAAAGCTGTGTGAAACCAAAGGACAAGGTTGATGTCAAAGATTTGAGGGAGATTGTTGACAAGAAGATGGCTGCTGACCCAAAGTGGGGGGAAAATAACCCAGATGCCATGAACAACACATCAAACAGATCTACGCCAACAAGGTCCAGAGAGTTGAGAGCTGAAGAGAGATATCCAGACAGGGTTGTCAGATATTCTCCCTCACCAAGCCATAGATACAGCCAAGATGTGCCTCAAGAGACTATTACAAGACCTATTAGATTCCACGGAGATACTGATGATGATCAATCTCCTCAAAGAATCATGAGAGTGACTAGAGATTGGGAATCCCCCGAGAGAAAGGTGGAGATTTATGACTGGCCTGAGAGGACAGTTGAGATTGAGTACTCACCTGAAAGGACTGCCCCATCTAGCCATTATTTTCAGATTGATGAAGATTATTCATCTAGGAGAAACTTCTCTGACAGACCCTCTGATTACCTGCCATCTACCTACACAAGCCAAACTATAGAGAATGAGATTCCCCAAGGAACTATCTCTGGTTGGCAAGTGAGGGAGGCATGGAGATACAGAAGGGATGACTCCCCTGTACGTCAGGGTCGAGGAAGCAGGAGTGCTGCTAGACAGGAGAGCCTGTCAACTGACCGAGATCACTATGATGCCTGGTGTGAGAAGAACGATCCATACCCGGAAGATGTTGATTTCGTGAATGCCCAGATGCAATCCCATGGATTCAAAGTGAAGAAGGGGAAGTCTGGCTTCAACCGTTTCACGATGTGAAACCAGCCCGTTCCGCGGGAATGTAAGATGACTAGTTTCGCCATCTTATTTTATTAAGACTATTCAAAGTTCTGTTTAGTGGAACGCAGCCTGTGGAATGCTGAAGAACAATACAGTGACTACAGTGATAATCCAGGCGTTGTTGTTCAAAGAGAACACAACAAAACAATGATTAAGACAATGACTTTTTGTGAAAAGCCCAATAAGTTGTTACTTATTAGAAATGCATTTACCATTTACGCATTTATTATTTACCTTATTTTTTTTATATTAAGTACATTTTTTAATATTAAGTATTTCTTGCAGAAAAAATGTAAAGCCTAACATCTGATCGTTAAACAAGCTACGGAAGCCCATTTGAAAGGTTCGAAACTTTAAAACTATTGAAAAGATTCTATAAGTACCTATTACCAAATTTATATACATGGTACAAATTAAGAACATTCTTTAGCATTTAACGGGCTTTCGAGCAAAAGCACTTACCTTATTTTTTACTTTAGCAAAGTGCCTTGCCTGCGCTCTCCGGATCCCCCAACGATGACCGGAACAATTGCGATCAAGCCGATGTAGATGTTGATGTTTCAGAAGAAGACGATCGACAATGAGAAGGTGAATATGGTCTATGACTATATGCCAGAGAATGGCGGAATGGAGTTGAGAGCAGGCGCAGCGACCTGGCAGAAGTGGAAGCCAGTCTAACAGCAAGAAGTAGCTTTAAGAGGTAAAGGCAACCTCTATACCCCGGAAATGCCACA
>ERZ802829.18-NODE-18-length-12421-cov-8.895197_pt1 | contig 12421 bp, 1 predicted proteins | sample MGYA00345653_ERZ802829 | MGnify/ENA primary metagenome ERZ802829 (study PRJEB30503, sample SAMEA104212374) | marine metagenome | biome: Westerlies Biome; feature: [SRF] surface water layer (ENVO:00010504) within the epipelagic zone...; material: water (ENVO:00002006)... | reverse complement strand
TCACTGGCAGCAACGATGCCTCAGCAATTGAACAACAGATACATGAAACTCTCAACGCATTTGCCCAAGGAGGATTTAGCCTGAAATACGTAGTAAAATCTGGCGAAGACCCCTGTGAACAAGCTAGCCCTAATGAGACTTCCCTAAAGATACTTGGATACAAATGGTCACCAAAGGAAGACATGCTCAACCCAGGATTTGGAGAAATTAACTTCAACAAAAAACGTCGCGGAGCCAAGAAACCAAATCCATTTGCGGTTGAAACCCCTAAAGATGTCTCCAGACTATTAAACTCCACAAACATCACCAGGAGAATAGTTGTGTCGAAAATCGCTGAGATATATGACCCCGTCGGAATCTGGGAACCCTTCAAGCTCCAACTGAAATTGGATAACAGTTACCTCAATGGAAATGAATGGGACGTACCCTTGAATGCTGAATTGCAAACACATTGGAAAGAAAGATTCAAACAGTTTCTCTACATTCCAGCTATGGAAGCAACCAGATGCATCATCCCCCCGGATGCCGTTAACCCAAACAATCTGAGATTGCTATGTCTCTCAGATGCAGCCGAAAGTGCAGGAGGTTGTGCAGTATACGCAAGTTTTGAACGCACAAATGGACAATACAGTTGTCAACTCCTCACTGCACGTAGCAAGCTTATGGCTCAAAAAATCCCACGGAACGAACTGGAAGCCATCAAACTCATGGCTGAGACAGTCAACAATGTCAAACAAGCCTTAGGAGACCAAGTCAAGGAAACCCTTTACTTCACCGACAGCACCATAGCTATGTGCTGGTGCCACAATATATCAAAGAAGTTAAGGATGTACACACTCTACAGAGTTGCTGACATAAGGCGAAACATCTTAGGATCTGCATACCATGATCAGGAATTACCTTTGTACCATATTGACGGAAAACTCAATGTAGCCGACTACCTCACCAAGCATCACTCAATCACTCCCGAGGATATGTCCAGCAAATCAGTATGGCAGACAGGATACCCATGGATGACATTACCCCTAGAAAAGATGCCCATTACCTCCTACAAACAATTGACAATATCAAAAGAAGACATGTCCACCATAGATCAAGAATGCTTCCCAGAACCAATAATGTCAAAAGACCACACAGAAACACAAGATGTACAGGCCATGCACTTAGGCATTGATACAATGCACTGTGCTGGATGCCAATCATCAAATCTCACAAGTCTTCTAACCTGCTATGGATTTCAGAATGACTTTGACCATTGTGATAACTGCTTGTGCACTATACAATTCTCTTCGTTTGCCCTAAAAGCCGGGAAGGGAATGCCAGATATTGCTGACATTATCAAACTGGGATGGCCAAGAACAATCTTCAGACTATCACTGTTGATCAAACTCTTCTCTATGTTTACACATACTGCACACACCAAGAAAGGAGAACAAACTAGTAATAGATGTAACATGTGCAAAGCATTGGAATCATCAGATGACAAGATTGAGCAAGACAAATACTACACTCAAAAAGCAAAAGAGCATCTGTTCAGACAGGAAACATCAAGAATCAAATCAATCATGCCTGCCCAAAAACTGAAACAGTTCACAGAACATGATGGAATCTTGTACTACGAAAGCAGACTCAGCACTGAGAACCAAATTACTCAATCAGACCTAGATGTGAATGTGTTCTTCGACAACTCTGAAATCACCACCATGCTCCCGGTTGTCCTCTCCGACTCCGAAATATACTTTGCCTACGTTATTCACGTTCACCATAAGATAAGACCTCACTCGGGAGTAGAGATTACTTTTAAAGAAGTCTCCAAAACTATGATGGTACTAAACAATGCTCGCAAAATAATCCAACGCATTAGAAACCATTGTCCCAGGTGCAGAATTATCAAGAAACGTACAGTCGAGCTCAGGATGCTCCACCACCCTGCAGCAAGGACTCACCTTTCGCCTCCATTTTATCACTGCCAAGTTGATACCGTCTTTGGCTTCAAAGGTCAAGCACACAAGAATGCCAGGAAAACATTCAAGATCTACGCCCTTATCATAGTTTGCCTGCTCACTGGAGCTACTAGCATCCTAGCAATGGAAGGCCTTGAGACCCAGGATGTTGTCCAAGCCATTGAACGCCACTCAGCAAGACATGGTGTCCCAGCAGTTATGTATGTGGATAATGGCACCCAGCTCATAGCACTTGAACATGCTGACTTCAAACTCAGAGATGTAGAAACCCAAGTTCATGACTCACTAGGTATGCGCATTATCGTTTCAAACGCCAAAAGCCACGAGGAACGTGGAAGAGTTGAAGCCAAGGTCAAGATTCTCAGGGAAATGATGGAGAAACTATCCGTAAGCCCTCAGAGCCCAATGACAGCTATTCAATGGGAGACTCTATTTGCCAAAATAGGCAATATGATTGACGATGTCCCCTTAGCAAAATGCACAAACTCTAACCTTGCAGACCCGGGCTGGGATGTCATAACAGCCAACCGATTGAAGCTCGGAAGAAACAACAACCGCTCCTTAGAAGGATCAGTAAGCCTCCCAAGAGGAGTAGGTGCTGATACCTTGTTAAAACGCAACCAAGATATCCAGCGGGTATGGTACCAGATGCTGATTGATAGAATACATCACCTCATCCCGAGACCTGCCAAGTGGAAAAAGACTGACGAAGTTAGAGTAGATGACATCTGCCTATTCATATACTCAGAGAACTCCGCTATGAAGAAGGACGTCTGGAAGCTAGGAAGAATTACTGAGATACCAAAGAAAAACAAAGTTATCATCAAGTTCCCTGGGAACCCCACAAACAAAGGACTACCCACATCAAAATATCTAGCTAGATGCCCTAGAGATATCTCAATCATCTCTGCTGCTGGAGATGTTGAACTAAACTCTAGGAAATTCTACAACGAACTACTAACCAAACCTAACAAAATCTAAGTGCAACCCATAAAACCTTCACAATTTTCGAACGTTCGTTTTATCTAGAAAAGAAATAAAAGAACATATTGCTGTTGTGATTATTAGTCTAACTTCACAAATAAACTTAAACAGAGTGATAAGAAAAAACAATAACCTTAATTAACTTATTAACTCTTAAATACTATTAGTGATTAACAAACAAGAATGGTTATAAACAAAGTGAGAGTGACAGTTAAAACAAATACTCAAAACCAAAATCCATTCTTTTATTACAGGTTCATTGCCCCCGGATCCATCATGCAAGCCGCAGTTACCTTCATGGAAGCGGAGAGGAGGAAGGAATACGACAGGTCTGATCCCAATAGGGGTAACCTATTCATAACCCTCCACCGTAATGATCTGCCTGATGACCTCAAAGAGGTAAGCGACAAGAACATACTTGAGGACCTAGTTGACAGGAAGGTACAACCCAAGGGAAGCTTCCGCAGCAGAGACAGGAACCTGATGACCGAGTTTATCAAGCGAAACCACGCTGAGTTCCTCCCTAACCTCAAGATCGACATCAGAGGCTACATGATCGGAAGAACACCACTACTGAGCTATCTACAAGCTGAGGCCCAGGGAGATCACACCAACTGGTGGTACCCAGCACCTGCCCTCATAGAAGACCTTTCTGATGCTGCATCAATTGACCAGAACTCCACTAAGCTTACCGTTAAAGAAGTAACCATTGGAGTCAACTCTGATGAGGAATTTTATGACTTTGACAGGTGGGTTATGAGTCAACACAAGGACAACCAGGATAAATTCCCATCTGGCTTAACATCCTTGGACATTGAGGAGATCAAGATCCGTAAATCCAGCTTCACCCTGCTGAAGAACAAGGTTGCTCAGGAAAACACCAGGCCCATCAGAGTTGCCGTTCCAGGATTCAACGAAAGCAACTGCACTAACATACCAGCTAAGATAATGTTTGGAGATGGACGCAAATGGATGGGGATAATTAGATTCAACTGGAAGATGGAAGTCAACAGAGATGGCATCAGAACCTACGTGTTGGACACCTCAAAGATCGAAGAACCCCACGTCGCATTCTTCACCATCCGCCAGCTGAAGTATCTCACCGGCCAAGGAATTCTTAACGATAGAAACGGCCTCCAGGACTTCCTCAAAACCATCTACAACATAGATGTTCAGCTACCAAAATGCATTGAAATGGACTCCATATCCCACGCAGCAGGCTACAGACTTCGCAAGTCTGGCATGTTCACGACGAACCTCACCGTTATGGGCGGACTGCTCAATAAGGAGGTCAGCTGTGCCGACGGAATGTGGTGCGAGGAGTATCACAAACTCCCAGCAGGCTTTCAAGCCTATCTCATTGGTGATGTCAGGGTAGGCTATACCAACTCAATAGTACTCCTGTCACTACTGATGCGAAACATTTTTCCAGACCCCCACGTGCTCTGCACAGTTCTGCAATTGAACCAGAAAGAAGCTGTTCGATGGTTCTGCGATCTAGTTGTGCGATGCCTCAGCGAGCTTGGGATTAACCCCGATGAGAAGTTCAGCTCGGAGACAAGGCAGGAACTAGTCAACAGTCTTCGTGGATATACAGATACCTACCCTCGAAAGATGACTGCCCGACCCCCTCCCCAAACCAGGGTCTTTGCCAAACTAATTCCAGACTGGCCAACAGTCCCATATGGCGGAGCCAGGGAACTTCATCAAGTTGTTGCGTTCTTCGTTGAGCAGTACAGGACTCTCCAGGAACTAGTTGCGTTTGATCGAACCTTCCAGGAACACACACCTGCTAATCTTCACCAGGACGTCAATGAGGATCTCATCAGAATTATCACCTATGGAAGAGGAACCCAGCGAGAGATCATGTGTCCAGGAGCAACTTTGTTCAACTTACAAGTCCGTGAGCAAAACAAGACCTTCATATTCACAGGTGACTTCTCTAACGAAGCCATTGCCAAAGAGTCTAAAAGAATTGGCCGCCCATCTGAATTGGCCATCTTGGAAACCATTAGAGTGTTTCCTTCTGCAAGAACCCACCTGTTCTTCTGCTTATCGTTCTTCAATATCTACAAGCGAGAATACTCCTTTTGGCTAACCAGACTGACCCTCTACGACAGGATCAAGTCAATGATGTCCATCCTAAATGACAAGACAGTTCCAGGCATCCCTACCCTGGAAGCTGAGCTCAGAAGCCGTGCAATGAATGTCATTTCCCAGGAAACCACTGCCAGAAAAAAGGATGAGATAATTGTCCAGAACAGGATCAGAAGAGAAACCCTGATGGCCGTCAAGAATGAGAGGAACCAGAGGTTCTCAGGCACCAAGAGAACAGCCCTGCAACAGGACGTCTACAAGGCAATCCCTGGTGACAAAACCATCAAAAATCAGAAAGCCCGCAGAAACAAGAAGAGGAGGATGGAGTACATGAGGAGACTGGACGATTTTGTCGAGCAGGAGGAATGGGAGCACATGAAACGGACTGGAAAAAACCCATCCCGTGCATCCTTCAAAAACTACAAGCAATGTGAATATGACCTCCGAGATGTGCTCAAACAGACCCGCAATAAACAGGCTGTAAAACAGGATCTGGCAGCTGAAAGGCAGGCCCAAAAGGGCACAACCTACAGCAAATCCCAGATTCAAGACCAAAAGTACAATCAAGATGACCTCAGAACTGTGTTAAAGCTCAATCGAGAGGAAAAGACTGCGAGAGAGGACCCGGCTGCTGCAAGGCAGGCCCAAAAGGGCACAACCTACAGCACCACCAAGGTCCAGGATAGAGACCAGGAAAACAACCAGCCCGGACCATCCCAGATCACTCGCACTGTGACTCAAGAAGAGAGGACCATCCGTGTCATCGAGATAAGCGAAGATGAGGAGATGGAGACAACTGAAGGACACTTCTGGTTTGCAGCCAAGAACCAATACATCATGAGTGATACATCCCGAGCCCACTTCATGGACCCAAGGATCACTGGAGTTGCTGACCGTACCCCAGTCGACATCACCCAAACTGCTAAGTGGACTGGAAAAGGGAAGGGCAAGGGAAAGGGAAAGAGCAACATGCAACCCGCGAAGAAGATCACCCCACGCCCCGAAGGACTCTCATCCAGTGAATCAGAATATCACTATGAATGTGACTTTTAATAGACCTTTAAAAAGACTTTAAAGAGATCCCTGAAAATCAGCCGTTTGCCCCGCAATGTTGTGCAAAAAATAAGTGCACATAATGTTAAATGACTGATTTTCAGGTGATCTGTGATAAGCGGTACAAGGGACCTGCAGACCCCTACCGCAAAATACCAGGAGGAGCTTGACAAAACTCAGCCTGCAATTGAAGCCAATTAACTAATGTGCTTTCGATATTTTGTATAACCTACCCCCCCCAATTTTTTTTCTAAGAGTCTTTTATCTTAATCATTTCAGATAGATTAAGATAATAGACAAAGATTCTACCGCTCCTGAATCACAGAGTGAACCTCCCCACTTTAAGGTGTTCATTCATATCATACATTAAATTTTTATTGGGTCAAAAGAAAGAAAACTGAATTGAGCACCATTTTGAATTACTATATGGCATAAAAAATCTTTTCAAAATCTGCTCTAACAATATTCTTTTTCTTCTAGCAATATTTCTCCCTGCTGTACCATCTGGCATTGCTGTGACCTACACTGTAAATCGAACTGTTGTGTGCCAAATTGAAAATATACCCATAACAGATAACAAGATATTACTGGGGACACAGATACCGATGGACAAGGGACTATTGACTCAATCGGCGAGGGATAATCCCCCTGATGGGAGTAGGTAAAGAATTTTATTGTTTTTAAGACCTTCAGGAAGGTCTGGTAGCTTGGGGTTAGTATCGAGACGTGAGACGGGTAACCTGACTTCAAACCTCAGGTATACACACTCTAATTAGGTTATGTACAAACCGCAATTGTACAACATTGCTTAAAACTGGCTCTTACCCGCCTCACGCCTAAGCCAAGTAGGACTGTACGTCAGTCAACTATGGCACTCCCCAAACTACCACTCTACCTGCTAGAAGCTCTTAGACTAGAAATCACGACAGCTTATATCGGCAAATAATTTTTGTGAAGGTAGGCTGCACTTAGATTTTTCCCCCTACAGAACAACTAACCAGTACAATGAGTCAACATCAAGGAACAAGTAACTACTGGGACAAGCCCCCAGGAAGAAAGACCCTAAACTCCCAAGGAGAACTAGGAAATCTGCCACCTCCTGGAACAACCGCATCCCAACAGCAACTCAACCCCGAAATCATTGTACAACAACCACACCAGAGTTTCAACAGATCCCCTGGCAACAACACTACTACACGGCAACAGAGACCAAGCGGAAGTACAGCAGCTATATCCACTTCCGTTGACACCCTGCAGCCCTGGAGAGTTGACCTATCTTTGAACCACCTAACGGCAACCTCGCGTAGTAGCACCCCACAGGACAATCCCCCAGATTTTAGAGAAAGAAGATCACCCAGCCAACCAATCAGTGCAACAACTGACATCGAACTGGAAGATGATCTACAATTCCAAACACCTGGCGGACCCGCTGCAGCTAGCAGAAACCCCCAACAGAATGCAAGCATAATTCTTGCTGGCGATATCACCAAAGATCTGAGCAAGGAGCAACTTACTGCACTAGTCCAGATCTTGGAAGACAACATTGAATCCTTTGGCACGGATTTCAGGAATCAAGTAGGATGGCGAGGAAGACTTAAACCACATATCGCCAACCTGACTGAGTCAATCAGGAAGCTCATATCCAACGCCAAAAGACTTCAGGCCACAGGAGAACTACAGAAACTGTACCCTCTTGAGACCACCCTTAATGAGCACGCAGAAAACCTGAGCAAGATAGCTGAGGCAGAAAGGGAAGCAGAGGGAAGCCCATTTATATTCCGGCCCTCAATCCTTACCACCCCAGCCGCTGCTGCAAGTCTGCTCACACACCACGAGAGCCTTGAGAATCTTGGAAGAGAGGGATCAATAGTAGAAGATGCAGTTCAATCAGAAACAGAGGATTCAAACAGAACCCGTACCAGCCGCATTCCTACTAATCAAGCACTCAAAACCATTGATATGAAGCTCAAGTCATTGGAGATCAGGAAAGCTGATCTACAAAACCTAGACCAGATTGTACAGGCTTTAGGCGCAAAGGCATCAAAAGCTGATCTGTCAAATGCCTGCATGAGAATCTGTAACCTAGAATCCAAGACCACCATCATCGATGACCTCCAAAGCAACCTAAACGACCTTCACACCAATATGGAAGAAGGACAAGGAAACACTAAGGTTCTAATAGATGGACTATGCAGAGATGGCTCACATCAAGAGACCAAGCTAGAAGAAGCACTAGAAGCTATTGCCATTCTACGATCAGAAATTGATGGAATACGAAACCAACTTGACCAGAGCAGAGCCACTTCAAACGACTCAACAACTCATCAAGGACTTTCTGGCTTCCACAATGGCGCCCCTGTTTACAGACGCAGCCAACAACCTTCTGTTAGTGGCATCAGTGTTTACCCAACTCAAGCCATTGCTACCACTGTCAACTCCATCACCCCTGGTTATACTCACACAAGCTTTGTCATGACCAGTGGAACAAGACCCACCTCGTGTATTGCACCCACATCGTTTCCCCAGCCGCAAGTTCTAAGAAACGTACCTCAAACCTCACTGCCGATCCAACAACAAAACCCCTGTGTACCTCAACCAGGCACTCAAACAAGCCATTACCTTCAAGCCCCCCCTGGCTTTCATTTAGTACCTAATACAGATCAAAACACTGCTCAAACAAACACTGCAGCGGAAGCCTACCAACGGACCAGATCGACTGCCGCATCTAGAGGACAGCAATCTATCCGACAATCGTCCCGGAACCTACAAGCCGTCGACACTGATATTGATAGCGATAATCAATCTGACTGCCCTTCTGCTGCTGGATCAAAATCCAGATCAGAACGGGGAAGTTTGAGTGAAGATGAACATCTTTCAAGAGCTGAATTCTTACTGAGAAATTCAAAAAACGCCTTGAAAGATATGCTTAAACCACCTGTGGATAACAAGCTTACCAAAACAGTTGTGCAAGGAGTCCTCAAAACTATTCTACCAGCTGTAGACTCAGAGAGGAAGGATCTCCAGAAGATGATCAATAGCTATGCTAAAGATGTTCAGTCAGATGAGGGAAGAAGATTGATGAACAACTGCCAATATGTAGTCGAGGAAGCAAGACGTTGGGCCAACGGAATGAGAAACAAGTACAATGAACTGGATTGTGCAAAGCAACCATTGGACACTCAATTGTTTGAGGGACTAAAGAAGTTCAATGAGAAAAGCGATGTGAATATATTTGAGTTCCTTTCCAGATTTGAATCATACACTGAGGAAAAAGGAACTGCTAAAGAGCGCGCTGCTCTTCTGTATGAGTCATACCTTCACAAAGACATTCAAATGATGCTCATTGAGCACAAGGAAGATTACGCGAGGATGAGATTCTGGCTCATCAAAAGATATGGAGACGCAAAGGTTATGACTGACAGTATCATCAGGACAGTCTCTAAGGATCGCATCCCATCTGATACTAATGCATCAACTGCTCTTACCAACTACTACAGGAGACTGAACTCCGTCTTCAAGAAGATTCAAGAACTGGAGCGTACCCAAGATATGCCTGCCTATGAACTTCAAAACTACATTTACTCTGCTGGATTTATTGAAAAACTCATGGGAATGCTACCCGAGAAAGCAAGATTTAAGTTCTATAAGGAACAACTTGCCAACCAAGAGGACCTCCACAGATTCAGTGGTCGTAAAGCATTTGAATCACTTGCTGAGGTAGTTCAAAAGGAGTTCAACTTCAATGAGGCAGAAACCAGATTGGAAATCTACAAACCTGCTGCTACCGACAAATCCAAGACAGTAGATCAAGGAAGAAAAGTCAAAGAAAAAGGCCGCGGAATTCACTCAGCTAGAAAAGCATCAAACAGTTCATCATCATCTTCAGAGGAAGATAACTGTCAAAGAGTCCACTACCAAAAGGCGGAACCATCTAAAGGAAAGAAAACCCAGTCAAAACCTGGAAAAGGAACTGACCTGAAGGCCAAAGAAAAACCCAAAGGGAATGGCAATGGTCAGGAAAAAGGAGATTCCTTCAAATTCCCCTGCTCCCTGCAGAATCATCATCATGAGTTAGGATCATGCGAAACCTTCTTCACTGCAAAACCGGGAGTTAGGTATAGGGCTGCATATAAAAAGATGTGTTTCCGGTGCCTAGGACCTATTAGCAAGTGCCTACCCAAATGCACTTCTACAAAGATACCCAAGGTACTAGTCTGCGATGAATGTACAGAATATGCTGAGAAGAATGACAGAATTCCAAACAACATTCTGATCTGCAACAGGACTAATCATTCCAAACCAGATGAAAAGGTGATACTGGATGCTCTCAAGAAGTACCTAGTTGGATTCAAGACCGGTGAAGTGCAAGGTAAGCTTACCCTAGCAGCGCACTTCCACCTCTCAGCAAATGCAGCTTCCTCAGACCGACCTACCCTGTCAAGCAAACCAGATCCAAACTCTGATATCCCAATAATTGATACTTGCACTGGTGAACTTATCGAGACTAATGAGGAAAACATCATACCTGAATCAAAGGAAGACGCCTTCTATATAATGCAGATTTTAAACCTCAGAGGACAAGACGTGCTAACCTTCTATGATAGTGGAGCTAACTCCCATTTGATCGACGGCAGCCTTGCAGAGGATATCGGCCTAAAGGTGACGAATGAAAATGGTGTGAACATCCAGGTTGTGGGTGGAAACAAAATGTGGAGTAATTATGGAACATACGCAATGACCCTTGGACCTAATGAAGAAGATGACTACCACCAGATCTCAGCTCAAGGAGTTGGGGTCATCTCCAAAAGGTTTAATCACTACGACTTCGAACAGATTAACCAAGAGGTACGGGAATCAGGTGAACTGCCAAAGAAATATAAGGCATTACCTAAATACATTGGAGGACAAGCACCCAGACTACTCCTAGGAATCAAAGATACTGGCCTTAATCCAGAATTGCTGTTCCAGCTACCATGTGGTCTAGGAGTCTACAGGTCTCAACTGAAAGACAAGTTTGGCTCCCGAATATGCTATGGAGGTCCTCATGAGACCTTTACAGAAGCTAACAAAGTTCGTGGAACACACTTCAATCAAGTCAATGCATTCTTTCTGTCCATGGCTACAGAATATCAAAACTCACCTTACCTGTCCATTGCCCACCATCTACAACCAGAGTATGAAGATACTGGCCACGGTGTCATGATGGCCAACTACGACAAACACCCACGCACTATAGTTACCAAAGATAACATAGTGATTCATACAAACACTATCACTGAGGAAACCCTTCAAAGTCTTGACATGACCGAAGAAGACGATGCTGCAGACATGTTCTGTGCGTGTGAGCCTGTTAATGACAGCTCAGTATCTCCACAAGACATTGAATCTCAAATCGCAATTCACAAAGCAAAGGTCCCAGTCTCAAGAAAAAAGGAATACTTTGATGAGGAAGACCAAGGATTTGTTTCAACCTACAGGTGTGAAGATTGCACCAAATGCAAGAAATGCAGCTTCTCAGACAAGACCAAAATGATGTCCCTCCAGGAGAAGATGGAGCAAGAAGCCATAGAGAAATCAGTCCACATTGACCTCCAGCAGAGGAAAGTATTTGTCGACCTACCATTCATCAAACCTCCAGTTGAAGCCCTTAAGAAAAGACACAACTCTGATAGCAACTACAAACAAGCTTTGAGAATTTATCAGACACAGTGCCGAAAGCCCCTGGCAATGAAATCAGCCATGGTGAAGGTCCAAAAAGATTTGGTTGAGAAAGGCTTCATGATGAAACTTTCTGATCTAAATCAAGGACAATCCATGATCATACAAAAAGCTGGTTTCAAGCATTACATGCCATGGAACATAGCTGAAAAACCAGATAGCTCATCCACACCCGTCAGAATGGTTGTAGATGCATCTGTCACCGGACTGAACGAGATTCTAGCCAAAGGAGAAAACAAAATGTCCAAAATAAACCACATTTTGATCCGCAATCGTTGCAGAAGATACATTTGGACAAGCGATATTTCCAAATTGTACAACCAACTACACCTCAATGATTCAGCGCTCCCCTACGCACTCTTTTTGTTCAACGACTCGCTCAGCTTAACAGACCCTCCAGAAGTTTACGTCATGACACGTGCTTGGTATGGTGTATCACCTACAGGAAACCAAAGCACTGAAGCCTTAGTCAGACTCACCAACTCGCTGAAGGAAGATTACCCCCTAGCTGTTTCAGTAGTTAAAGATGACCTCTACGTTGATGACACAATCACTGGCAGCAACGATGCCTCAGCAATTGAACAACAGATACATGAAACTCTCAA
>ERZ802829.17-NODE-17-length-12425-cov-13.045352_pt1 | contig 12425 bp, 3 predicted proteins | sample MGYA00345653_ERZ802829 | MGnify/ENA primary metagenome ERZ802829 (study PRJEB30503, sample SAMEA104212374) | marine metagenome | biome: Westerlies Biome; feature: [SRF] surface water layer (ENVO:00010504) within the epipelagic zone...; material: water... | reverse complement strand
AAGGTTGCGTGATTTGCAGTATATATTTGCAGTAACTTCTGGGTCACCCAGTATATGTCGTTTCACGCGAAATATTAAGTCTGCCCTCGCTGAGCGAATCGTACTAACGAAGAATGTACAGTTCTACCCGTACATATAAGTACGTACATATGAACAACTGTACACAATTTGACAATCTGGTTTATCCAGGCTTCAACTCAATAGTTCGTACACATATTCGGAGGAAGCAACATTTCTCAGGTTAAAGTGACAATTCTATAATTTTATAAGTGATTTTGCGTAAGTATGAAATTACTTTATATACTTTACTGTATGACCCAATATGATCTTCATATCATTACACCAGTTCATACAGTTTATATATACCTCTGTCTGTTCATATATCCGATTTCCAAGCACAATGGATATCCGGCTATGCTCAGATATTCAGTTGATCCAAACCTAACATTACTGTATGACTCAATATGATTTTCATATCATCACAACAGCTCATACAGATTGTTAAAGTGTCAATTCATATTAAGTGATTTGTATAAGTTTGAAATTACTATACATATTTTACTGTATGACCCAATATGATCTTCATATCATTACACCAGGTCATACAGTTTATATATACCTCTGTCTGTTCATATATCCGATTTCCAAGCACAATGGATATCCGGCTATGCTCAGATATTCAGTTGATCCAAACCTAACATTACTGTATGACTCAATATGATTTTCATATCATCACAACAGCTCATACAGATTGTTAAAGTGTCAATTACATATTAAGTGATTTGTGTAAGTTTGAAATTACTATACATATTTACTGTATGACCCATTATGATCTTCATATCATTACTCCCGGTCATACAGATTATATATGCCACTGTCTGCTCACATATCTGGTATTCAAGCACAATGGATATCCGGATCTGCGCAGATATTCATTTGCTCAAACTATAACTTATACTGTATGACTCAATATGATTCTTAATATCATTTCACCAAGTCATACAGATTATATATGCCATTCTCTGTTGAATTTCCGTTTGATATCAGGTCTGAGTTATATAATTCAGGTTTACAATATGTCTAATTTGATAATTCAAACATCAGCCATATATTTTATCTACTGCCTAGATCTATGCAGATGTTGGTATACATTCCATGTATATCCGACCTTTGTCAAGATCTCCAATCTTAATGATATGTCTCTTTTATCGCTCGGATTTCTACTCAATATCCGATATCCATACCATGAATATCCGGTCCCCTTGATTAGATATCCGATTTAATATATAATTCAGGTTTATAATATGTCTTATTTGAATATTCAAAACACCAGCCATATTTTTTTATCTACTGCTCAGATCTATGCAGATGCTCGCTATATATTCCATGTATATCCGACTTTTGTCTAGATCTCGAATTTTAATGATGATTTCTCTCTTATAGCTCGGATTTCTATTCATTATCCGATATCCATACCATGGATATCTGGCCCTTTAAATAGATATCCGGCCTCAATTATATGATTTAGGTTACAATATGCCATTTGATTTATTCAAACTTCAGCCATATTTTTCTTATTGTAATAGTTAGATCAACATTATTCTTTACTTTTTTTTATTCAAACACCCTTATTCTTTTAGAATCGTTTTGTGCGGAGCTGCTGCTCGAGCCGGCCGCAGCCCCCTCTCTGGTCTCCGAGTACGGGATCCAGCCTCTCCCCCTTCCCAGGTGTGACCTGGATTGGAGGAGCTGTCTCTATCATATACACATGTTATTTGTTTACTGTAAATATATATATGAGTTCTAAATATGCCTTATCATCGTGACGAATTTACTGAAGGTTGAATTTTCCTCTTTAGTGTGTGTAAGCAACAATTCTGAGAAATGTTTTCTCTACAGGAAACATTTTTTAGTCAAACCAAGGCTTAGAACTCATATTTGTCTGCATGTGTATATGTATAGATTGCTTCAACAATCTACATAGTAGTATACATATTATGCATACTACCTGTCTATAATTCACTTGTCCTCATAACTGTTGTGCTCTTCTACCTTGCAAAGCAGACACTATGTTATCACTCCGACCGTGCATCGGGGGGGCAGACTGCAGGGTATCCTCATGCTCAAGAGAGCATTGTACTGGGACTCAAAGCTGCCCCATACAGGGATGCCTAGGCAATCATGGTGATGAATCACCGGAGCCCTTGCCTCCAGATCCCTCAATGAGTTATGATGAGGATCTGCTTTATGTCCCCTTGAGCAGACAATCGTCAATTCAACATCTAGGGGCACCACCAAACCAAAATGTAACTCAGGATCCGGATATCTTCTGTATACATACCTCTGTTGAGGATCTTCTGAAAACAAGTATCCCAGATCTTGACTCTGACCAGTTAGATCAGGTTTCTGACAAGGTCATAAAGAATTTGGCAGATCTTGATCTTTATCAACTCGATCACCCTGATGAGGACACCGCTATGGTGGCCTCTATCAGAGCATCTCTTGTATCCTTGCAAGATAAAATATCCAATCAGCGTTACAGCGCTGGTCCGTATAATGTCCAGTCTATTTCCACTAGATCATTAGCTGCCTCTCCAGATGTAGATATAGCTGAGACGTTAAGGACAATGGGTAGTGACCTCCGAGGTCAAATAATTGAGACTATAAAGTCTCAAGAAAAACGGATAGTAGGAAATGTTACAAAGGCTATTTGTGACTCCTACAATGCCATTGGCGTAAAGTGCATATCCTCAAAGGGGGAGCTAAGAAGAGCCATTAAGGGGTTAAGGTCAGACTATAATACTATATTCGGTGAGTTAAGGAACAAGGTTGCCTCCATACGTATGGTATCCACAGAGGTTACTAATAATGCTAACGCCTCTAATGACAATTTTGAAAACATTACAAAATGTCTTAGTGAGCTTCAGGGTAAGGTTTCTGTTCTTTCAGAAAAGTGCACCTCACAGGAGAAAATTAACCTTCTGTCTCGCTCAGAGCACAAAGCTGTCAGTAAGAGAATTGAAGGTTTAGAATTAGCTTTAATGTCTACCCGAGCACCTCAGGAGGTTGTTGTCTCTCCAATTCCCCAGTCTCAAAACCCTGCAGCAAGAGGTTCAGTTAGAAAGCTCCCCTTGACACAGTCCACCCGTGGTAGTTCAGGAACCACATCCACTGTTACTATGTCAGGTTTATCCACTGCACAACCCTCTATTCCTCCGTGGAATTCAGGTCTCCAGGATGCTGCACATGCCATTAGTAGGTCTCTGGTCTCTCCTCTCATCAGCTCTGAGCATGTAGCTGGCCAGGCAAATATGCCAAGTCTTGATGTGAACCCTACTGGTATTCCAGCCCCCACACCTAACACTGTTATAAGGCCCCCTACTGGCTCAGCTGCCAATACCATGACCTGCTCTGGCTCTCAGTCTGCTAGCATTTTTACTCAGCCTCCTTTTACCTCTGAGGTCTGCAATGTAGGTAATTGGTCCACTGTAGATTGTGGTCAAAATAGTAGGCTGCCACATGGGCTTAGTTCGGTCTCCTTTGCACCAACCACTGCCAATGCAGTCCAAGGGTTAGACCCTATACCGGGTATCTCATCATTAGATCCTCAAAGTAATGGTCCTGCCCCTGTATCTCATAGAGATAATCCTCTTGCAGGTTCCACAAGAGATAGAATCTCTCAATCGAACCAAATTGGCCATCCCAATTTTCAGGCTGTCTCAAGCAATGTTAGCCTTGACAGCAACAGCTCGCGTGCAGAGAATAGACTGAAACGCAGGGTTGGGGTTTGTTGCTCCTTACTATCAAAGATCACTACAGTTGACCTCTCTGGGTTTTCCAAGGCTGAAGCCATGGAGGCTCAGTCCTTTGATTTAAAAAGGGTAGAATCCCTAAAAGATGACCTCAAAGGGTTAGAGAAGCAGTGTAGCGAGGCTAAGGTAGATGACCATGATCTGCTTGACCAGATAGAGGAAACTCTAAATTCTGCCTTAAGTTGGGAACATGCCTTAGCAAACCTTCAAAGAAAGTACTACTTACACTTCTCAGGTGAGAAAAGTTTGCTCAAAGGAGTTGAATTGGAAAAGTTTGATGGTTCTATTGACGGACAGAACATATACAGCTTTCTTAGTACGTTTAGTGACCTCACTGACTCTTGCTGCTCTCCAAAGGATAAGGCGCAAATTCTGTTCACCTCTTACATTGCAAAAGAAATCCAGAAGGAAGTTGAGCCTTACAAACATGATTTTCTAGCAATGAAAACCTGGCTGGTAAACAGGTACGGTGATGTAAGGAACATAGCTGATGGCAAGTTAAGAAAGATCTCTAGCTTAAAGCATCCAACCAACAATAACCCCCAGTCTCAACTACAGTACTACAAAACTGTAGAATCACTGCTTCTAGCATGTGAGAGCTTAATAGCCAACACTCCGGATGAGAATAGAGTAGAGATACAGAATGTAATTTACTCTAGTGCCTTTGTTAAGGATCTGGTTAGTTATCTCCCTCGTGAGCTTATTAACTCCTTTGTTAAAAAAGAACAATCTGAGGCAACTGAGCGCCGTCCAACAGGGTTTAAGCTTTTTGACATCTTAAAACGGTTGATTAATGCTAAATGGCGTGAAATTGACTCATTAATGAGTATAAGGGGGCGCAGAGAGCAGGTACTTGAGCCAAGGGTTACTGCCAAGGTTACTGCCAAGCCTGCAGAATCAAAACCCACTGTCAACACTGCTGCTGAAAGTAAGCAATCTTCTGGCAAGGTTAAGGCTAAGATCACACCTAAGGACAGTTCCTCTAAGCCGAATCACGAAAAGGGACAAAGGCAGCCGCCCAGAAACATTGTTTACAAATGCTTGTTTCATGCTAACAACGCAAAAGTCAGTGATCACAATCTGGGTGAGTGCCATAAGTTCTTTGGAGGTGATAATTCCTCCAGATTTCAACTATGCACAAATTCTCTTGCCTGCTTAACTTGTTTCTCCAAAGACTGTTATAGCTCTTCAAAGGGGAATTGTGTTGGTAGCATACCTCCTGGACTAATCTGTCCAGACTGTCCTTCAAATCCAAGGCCATTGAATGTCCTCACATGCTATCATCAAGCACATAAAAGACCAGACATGGAATCCCTTGAGGCAGACTTGACTACTTATCTGAAGGTTTTAAAGCCTGGTATCCTAAATGGCCTGAAGCCATTTTTTAACCTTGCAGTTCTAAACTCTTCATCTGTAAACAAGGCTGATTCTGGGTCCAAAAAACCGAAATCTAAGTCCTCAAAGGTTGATGACTCAATTGACGTCCCGTCCTTTGATACTGTTTCTGGCAAAATTACTGATGTTGATAGTCAAAATACTGTCTTCCCAGGAAGAGAAGATTATCTATATGTGTTTCAGGAACTTGCCCTAATGAATCAGCAGATACTCTGCTTTTACGATTCAGGAGCATCTGGAAACATAATCAGAGGCAGTCTTGCTGAAAAGGTTGGATTTAAGGTTGAGCATCAAGAGTGTGTCCCCATTGGTTGCCTAGGAGATAAGTCATACTATACGGACTATGGCTCCTATTTGGCCAAATTAGGTCCTGATGAAGATGGTGCATTTCACTTCACCCCCTTTCAGGGGCTAGGTAAAATAACTAGAGCCTATCCTCGTTACCCACTCTCTGACATAGTCAAAGAAGTTAAGGCCTCAGCCAGACTTCCTGATGACACTATCTTCCCAGAAGGTGTGGGAGGAAAGGAAGTGGATATGCTTATCGGTATACATTCGCCAGAAATTGTGCCTAAGCTTCTTTTCACAATGCCATCTGGAATTGGAGTCTTCAAGTCGGCCTTTGCTGACATCAACAATTCCAGAATTTGTTTTGGTGGAAATCATTACTCCATCACGTTGATTAATAAAAAGGCAGGATCCTTTAGCATTAATCAACTAACGTTCATGCTCAGTAGATGTGCTAACCAATATCTAAGAATGCCCTTTATGGGTTTAGATATCAACATGCCTCCACACAGGCCTATGGCCATCAAATTATCTGAGGGTATGAGCAAAACCATGTCAAGCACTCCTGTTGATAGTAGGGATTTAGTGTTGATGACGAACACTGTACCAGACCCTATTTTGGTCACCCAATACTGTCCACATCATTATATCCATGACGCCCCTAAGCTTTCTTCAAATAGGGCAAAGGTTCCTATCTCCAAGCTGAGAGAGATGCTAGATAATGAACAGGATCTAGTTAGCTACAGGTGTCCCGCCTGTGAGTCCTGTACTGAGTGTAAGAGCTCCCCTAAGTTGCAGGCATCAAGCATTAAAGATCGACAGGAACAAAAACTAATAGACCAATCCATACACATTGACTATGATAAGAAAAGGGTGTACATATCCTTGCCCTTTACAAAGGACCCCATTGATTTCTTCAGCAAGCATTACAAGGGTAATACTAATTATGCTCAAGCTCTTTCAATCTATAAGTCACAGTGTAGGAAATCACCAGAGGTCAAGCAAGGCATAAGCAAAGCCATGCAAGAACTCTATGACCTTGGTTTTGTCATTCAGTTGGATCAAGCATCTCTTGACACTCAGAATGTTGTCAATAACTCCAGGATCCAACACTTCTATCCCTGGCGTAGTGTCTACAAAGACAGCATTTCAACGCCAATCAGACTAGTAGTAGATCCAACTGCTTCCCTCTTGAATCTAATCATGGCAAAGGGTGATAGCTCCCTGAGCTCGATGTTCCAAATCTTGATTCAGGGACGAACTTCTGCTTGCTGTTTTAGCACTGACATTAGAAAGTTATATAACATGATGTTTCTCAATCCTGACTCATACCCATACAGCCTTTTTCTATATGATGATAGTATGGACCCTGAGGTCCCTCCAAAGGTACAATTGATGACCAGGGCATGGTATGGCAATACCGCCACCTGTAGTCAATCTTCTACAATGCTCAGGTTATTGGGTACTCATCATGCCTCTTCCCACCCTCTTGGTGCGGAAGTGCTCAAGAATAGGATATATGTTGATGATGCTTTCTCAGGATGCTCATCTAAGAATGAGCTCTTGCAGCAAATTGCTCAGCTTGAGCATATCTTGTCATCCGCTGGCCTGTCCATGAAGTACCTAGTCATAAGTGGATCACCTCCTCCTGAGAATGCTTCTGTCGATGGAAAAAGCATCTCCTTGCTTGGTTACTCATGGTTTCCTGAAGATGATCTCCTAGCCCTTAGCATATCGGAAATTAATTTCCAAAGGCGAATTAGAGGTATGAAACCTCATAACCTTGAGCCTGTCCACACTTCAGATGATATAGAGAAGTTAGTTTCCTCACTCCCAGGACTTACTAGACGTCAAGTAACTGCAAAAAGCAGTGAACTTTATGATCCACTTGGATTGATAGAGCCATACAATGCCTCCTTGAAGAGATCATTGTCTAGGTTATCCCCTTTGGGATGGGATGACCCTATCCCAACAGAGGAGGCTGAACTATGGTTAACCTATCTCAAAGAATGGCCCTTGCTTGAAAACTTAAGGTTCTCAAGATCTGGAATTCCGAACAATGATTCGGTTACTCCAACAAGATCCCGACTCATTACCCTCACAGATGCATCAAGAGACTGTGGGGGTGCTGTAGTATATCTCTCTACTCTCAAAACCGATGGTAGCTGGTCGTGTACCTTATTAGCCGCAAAATCTCGGCTAATGAAGTACACGGTACCAAGGAATGAGTTGAGTGCTCTCCTTCTTGGCTTAGAATTGACCTATGGCATTTGTACCTCCATGTCTAGCAAGCCTGAAGATGTGCTTATTCTAACCGATTCACAGGTAGCTCTTTGCTGGGCTTCCAATGAATCTGCTAGACACAAGGTTTTCGTGCAAAATCGTGTGTTAACAATCAATAGGTTTCTTAAATGGATAGAGAACCAGACAGGCTCATTGCCAACCATTGCTCACATACCTGGGGATCAAAATATTAGTGATATTCTCACTAAAGCTCACCCTGATCCCACAACCCTGAGTTCTAACTCACTCTGGCAAAATGGCCATAGCTGGATGGCAGGGCCATTAGCCAATATGCCATTAACCTACTTCTCTGACCTCTCCTTGCAGGACAATGAGTTGCAGGAAGTCAAAACTGAAATTCAGTTCACCCTAACCCAGCACGATACTTCAACCCAGTATAACAGTAACTCTAGTTATAGTATGGGGCCCAATATTTGTTTATACATGTCTGATGACATCGATTGGGAAAAAACTGAGTTTGTTCTACCTCCCCAATTGAGTATTTCCCAGGATGTGGAAAAAATTGAAATTTTTTCGAAGGAAAATGCTCTGCCCACACCCAGTACAAATCCACCCTTGCCGCAGGATTATCTTGTTGATCCAATCTACTTTGGCTGGTCTTGTGCTAACAGAATCTTGGAATATGCCATCACGTTTGGAGCAAAATGCTTGCACTCCACTCACATGAATCCAAAGACCAAGCCATCAGTTAAGGCTTCCTTGGAAAGCAGGTGTGTTCTTTGCAAATTGATCTCCCATAATGTCACTTCAGAAACCACCCAGGTTGTTCTTCTTTGTGAAGCACTCTCCCACCTGACTACCAAGGTTTCCAGTTTGTATTGGGATACAGTTGCCACTCATGATTGTCGGAAGCGTCTTCCTAAACAGGACTTACAGCACTGTATATCTGATCCAAACACAGGTATTCTGTTCTATAAGGGTAGGGCAATGGGAGAGAGAAGAATCAGGGTAGAGGATTATGATCTCCCAACTCTGCTCAAGTTCTCAGACAAGATAAATCTCCACAATCCCTGTCTTTTGCCAGACAACCCTATTTTTGTCGCCTATACACTTCATGTCCACTACCATGCTAATCCACATTGTGGCTTTGAAGCAACATTACGTGAGGTCTTACAAAGATTCTATGTCTTTAAACCAAGACCCATCATGGAAAAACTCCTTAGCATCTGTGCAAAGTGTAAAATCTTACAAAAGAAGGTTCTCTCTCAAGAAATGGCTGGACACTCTGACTTGAGGTTTACAATTGCCCCTCCATTTAGTCACTCTCAAATTGACTTAGCTCAGCCCTTTCACTGCAAGGTACGCTGGAAAGGTCGACAAACCTTCAAGGTTCCAGCACTGGTAATAGTGTGTATTATTACAGGTGCAGTCTCAATTCAAATGTGCGAAGACTGGGCAACTAACTCTGTTGTCCAAGCAATTGAAAGACACTCTTGTAGATATGGAGTTCCCAACTCCTTGTACATAGATCAAGGTGCCCAATTGTTAAAGCTCACAGAGCTCAAGGTTAATGTTCATGATCTCATATCACAGACATCAAGCCTGTTGTCTTGTCAGGTCATTGTTGCACCCCCTAAATCCCACAGCCACCAAGGCAAGGTTGAGCGTAAAATCTTGCACATTAGGCAGATTCTTGATAGAATGGGAGAAAACTCATTTCTCCAATCATTCCTGGGATGGGAAACAACTATGGCAAAGGTATCAAACAGAATTAACTCATTGCCAATAAGCAGGCCAAGTGCAAGAAGTGTAATAAACACTCAATTTGACTTGCTTACAGCAAATCGAATCCTCTTGGGATTCAACAACAGAAGAGCCCTAATAGGACCTCTTCTCTTGGATGTTGCACCGTCTCTCTTATTAGAAAGAGCTCAAGAAATTGAAGGATGCTTCTTCAACCTCCTTATGAAGAGAGTCCATCTGCTCATACCAAGATCTAAATGGTATGACTCTGACAAAATCTTTCCAAATGATATCTGTTTATTCTTCCTTACTGAGAGTGAAATGAAGTCTAGGTTAACTACTTGGCACTATGCCAGAGTTATTTCAGTCCAAGGATCTAGGCTTATCTTACAATACTGTATTAATGGTTCAAGCAGCAAGAGTGTTATACAGAGATGCAAAAGACAGGTGGTAAGGATTTGTTCTGAAGAAGAATTGTCTAAAAATGACTATCAGAAACTTCAATCCATTCAGAACTAAGCCTACCTGCTTTTGTCATCTCCTTGCTCAACCATTTTCTCAACCTCTGTACTCTAAAATATATTATCTGTTTAGGATGTCGGATTTCGAGGGTCAAGCTGGAATCCACCAGGATCAACAAAGGACCTTCCTGAATCTGGACTACAAGCCAAGCTGCCTTCTTTCCAACCAACTAGACCTATCAGGATCTAAACAGGAATTTTATGGTAGATATGAGGGTGACATACCCACTCGTTACATGAAGTACATCAATGATACTTCCAAAAACAGGAGCAACCAGGAAAACAGGTTACTTAGCCTAGATCTTCTTCCTGGCAATGCCCCTATATATGATCATCTCTTATCTCTCTTGAACAGGCAACCAACCAACCAAGGAGGTGGTTCCTTCTTGCCCTTTCTGGATAGAACGCTTACTAAGATACATGACTATCTGCACATCAAAAACACTAGTCACCCGTTTGTGAGATCTATTGTTTTTGGTCAATCCTCAGAAAGGGATGCCAGTACTTTTAGGAAAACCCTAGCTGAGGCAATCAATGTAAACAACAGAAGAGAGACTGGCTGGCTCCCTTATAGCATGGTTGCATGTCATGCTAGTTATGTTGTGGGAAGCAAACCACTCTCCTTTTTCAAAACTATCTCTCCCAAGGGATATACTTGTCCTCTTCGGCCGATTGACAACAAAATGGTTTCAAGGTTATCCATCACCTTACATGGGTTAAGGTGGGACATTATTTTCCCCTGGGAAGAAGACAATGGGGCGTTCACTATCTCTTCCCCAGAAAGCCTGCCTGAGTTCTGGCTCAACTTCTTTGGCTCTCTCCCAGGTGTCTTCACTGGCCTTGATCTGGAGACAGACCTGATTCATCTTACCAACACTGTCTCCATGGTGTTCTGCATCCACAGTGACAACCACCATTTGGGGTTGAAGATAGCTGACTTGACCTCCATGTTAACTATTGCTGGGGTCAATTTGACTTCACTGTCAATCCCAGCAATTAGTTTCTTGTTCTCCGGAGTTGTCACTGTATGTCCTAAGGAACTACTCTCTGCTAGATTCTCAGATACCAATGGTTTACCCATTCACCTCAATCTGTTTCTGCAATCTGTAGGAGAATGCATTTTAAATGCCATGCTACTCTCCCAAATCTGCTTTCTGATCCACTTGTGTCCTACGCCTGGAATTGCAGGATTGGTGTCCAAGAAAGTCCCAATAACCTTCCTAACATGGTTTTCAGAATTCATACACTGCTTCTTGCAGAGGGTTCACTTGCCTAAAGGGGTTGTTACTGGTCTAGACAATGCCGAGGACAAACTCGCTTTAATTATAAAGCGGAAAAACCTCACATCCTTATTGTCAACACAAGAGCTCCTCGAGCTGCTGCCACCCCACCCCTCCATCACTGAAGGTGGTTGCCCAATAGATAGCCTCGCCATTTCCCACCTCATTGAAAGGGTTCATCCCATCATGACAAAGAAAGGTTTTCCTCCGAGATTGAAGTGGTTTTCAAAAATCAAATTGTTAACTGGACTCTTTGAATCCCCTGCCACACCACCCAATCTTCCAGCACCTGGATGTGTCAATGACCCATCAAGGCTTACAACCCCTCCTTTTGATCAGGATAAGTTCTCCTTTGCTGTTAGAAAGGTTAAGGCTAACCCTGACTTTGCTAGGTTAACCAAATCCCAAATCCTTCTCCGGTTGCTCTGGGACCACCCTAATGAGGCAGAAACTACTTACCAGAAGTCTCTGGACAACCCCAGTTTCAATGCCTTCTCAGGAACCAATATTGACCTGGCCCTGCCCGTCATTTGTGGGTTTAGTGGGAAAACACTGGAACGGCCAAATTCAGACAAACGTCTGAGAGCCGAGAAGTCCGCAAGGCAACAGTGTATGAAAGTCATTGACCTCACCCACGGGGTCAATAAAGGTCACCTAAAAAAGGGTATTGCTCTCTCCGCTTTCAAAAAGCTGGCCAAAAAGAACAAAAACAATCTTGAAAACTTTTTCAACACCTTGTGTTCCATGGCCAAACGAGCAGTAGGGACTGCCCCTACTACTGCCTCTAGCACGCCTCCTAGCAGGACTGCTCCTAGTACTGCCTCTAGCACGCCTCCTAGTGCAGCCATCAGCAGTGCCCCATCTGCTGCCCCGGGCAGTTGCCCTACTGTTAACCCAAGTGTGGCTTCTAGTATTGCTAGTATGGCTATGTCCTTTGACGACATTGACTTAAGTCTCCTTTACAACCCTGGGTCACCAACAGAAGGTTCAGACCTGGAGACGGATCCTGACCTGGAGATCAGTACTCCGTCTGGCGATCCAGAACACCTGATGAATATCCTCTAGGTATTATTCTTGGTTTTTCTCTCGCGTTTTTTTTTTTTTTTTTTTTTTTTTTTTTTTTTTTTTTTTTTTTTTTTTTT
>ERZ802829.16-NODE-16-length-12457-cov-12.181261_pt1 | contig 12457 bp, 7 predicted proteins | sample MGYA00345653_ERZ802829 | MGnify/ENA primary metagenome ERZ802829 (study PRJEB30503, sample SAMEA104212374) | marine metagenome | biome: Westerlies Biome; feature: [SRF] surface water layer (ENVO:00010504) within the epipelagic zone...; material: water... | reverse complement strand
ATGGTTGAAGTAATCGAAACACTATTGCTTGTGGCTTGCACACCACACCAAACACAGAAATGATGTACCGCACACATTTGAAAGATTTAAACCCGGCTGTGATTACCTAACCCATACACAGGTAAAACCCGACAAGGAAACCCGATTAGAAGCAGGAGGCACATAGAATAACATTCCTTCCCACACACGGACTGCAAAACCAAGATCAAAGACATTGCATTATTAGCAAATTTATTCTTTTTTATACTCAAACTGAAACAAAATACATACACATAACATTATTTCCCAGTGGAACCATAACCATTGACACCTCGATCAGTTTCCTCTAGTTCATCAACCTCAACAAGTTTAGGATTACATATTTTTTCAACAATAAGTTGAGCAATACGATCGCCTTTATGTACTTGAAAAGATTCTTTTTGATGATTAAAAAGAACCACGCCAATATTTCCTCTATAGTCATAATCAATCACCCCGGCTCCAACACCAATAAATCGTTCAACTGCTAGACCAGAGCGTGGAGCAACACGTCCATAAGTTCCGTAAGGCAACATAATAGCGATATCCGTTTTGACTATTCCACGCTCCTGAGATGCTATTTCTTTCGTCTCCGCGCTAAATAAATCATACCCGGCAGCACCATGCGAAGCCCACATCGGAGCGATTGCATCTTCCGACAACCTTTTGAAACTCATCGTTGCCTTGGTATCTTCGATTTCATCGAACGTGATTTGCATTTCTTTTCCAACCATTCGCATGCACCACGCAACAAAGGCTTGGATATAGTTGTTTCGATCCAAGGGTTTTGGTTCGTATTGACACAACAATTTTACGTCACTTTTAATTTTTTCACTTTCTTCATCCATTTTTTTAACCTGGAACATAAATAGAAAAACATTTTAGTAAACGTTAATTACATATTATAACAAAATTAAAATCAAAAAAAAACATAGAGAAAAGAACAATTATATAAGCCACCGATAGATAGACGTTCAATCATATACATAATGAGCGTTTACGATTTCATTGGGAAATTACCACGTCCCAAAAAGGGATTCGTGCTCCCCTCTCATCATTACACAGGACCGTACAACCCTCTTCACAAACAACTAGACAAAAAAGATGTTCCGATACCCGGTCAAGAACCGTTTAACGGGGTCGACAAAATATCTCTTAATCACGATATATGTTATCGCGACGCTCAATTAACAAAAAAGCAATGCGACAAAGAAATGTTAAAAAAACTTAATAAACTTGATCCTAAAAATTTAAGAGAAAGCATTGATAAAAATCTCGTTCAAACAATTATTGGTTTAAAACAAAATTTGGACAACCTATCACCGCTTAGTTCGAGAGGGGGAGGCATCATGCAGAAAATCACCACAAGTAAAAAGAACAAAATACCACTAGAATTTGGCTCCAGCAAAGATCCTATTATTCGTGATAAGTTGACAAAACTGCATATGAAAAAAGCCGGATTTTCCTTAAACAAAGAAATTAACAATCAGAGAGCACTTCAAAATTTTCAAAATAATTACGAGCTGTACAAAAACACCGAACATTTTAGCCCACACTCGTTTTGGAATTCAAACCCCCCTCAGGAAATCAACAAAAATGCGTACGTATCTTCTATGATTGATTTGGATTTTAACAATGTAAACATAAAATCTAACATAACGTCTACGCTACAACAACAACAACAACAACAACAACAACAACAACAACAACAACAACAACAACAAGATTTGGACAATAACACCAGCATGACAACCTTGGCTTTAAGCACGAATAATCCATACATACTGTTTGACAGCAACCAAACATCGCAGCAATCAAAAAACCCAACCCATCATCAGCAATCTTACGAAGAAAACGACTATGAAAATCAATTTTTAAATATTCTAATTGATTTGAAACAGCTCTACCTCAACGATTCGTTTTCAAGCAACGTCAATGAATCTCGAAACAAAATGCTAAATATTTTAATTGATTTTTTCTATAAGCATAACGCCAACAACGATTATTGGTTAGACGACAAACAATGTCTTTGCTATCGAAATTTGCGCACAGGAGTCAAATTTCAGCTCTACGTAGACTACTTTGTGAAGCAATACGACCCATCGCGTTCGAAATCACGACCTCCTATGTATTTCAACGAATTATTTAAGGGTATAATTTTAAACTCTCAAACTAAATTTTCACCAACAGTTCAACATTCCTCTAAAAATACCAAAAAGCTCAAAAAAATGTCAAGAAATCGAAAAAGAAAATCGAAGAATCGAAACGTGCAAGCAAAGAATCGCGTACAAACTTTAAAATAAATAATTTATATTGTAAAATAGTATATAAAAAATACATGTTGTTCCGTTTATCAAATGTGTCGTACAGTCACCCTCCATCCATCCCAACAGTTTGTCCACATTTGAAGAGAGTCGCACGCAGATACCTCCGCCGAACCGCCGGGGGGAGGGCCGGATTATCTGCCGGAGTCGTTTAGGCCATATGCGGCCACGTGTAAGGATCCTTTTCCTTCATCAATTGGTCCACCCATGCACTGTCAAAAGTTCGATGGTGACCCAACGCTATGGAATCTTTCTGACAAGGATGCACGTAACGCTTCGAATCGTGAGTGCATAGAATTTTTCGACTGTATTTCATCGTGTACATTCTTCGCCCGTATCCTAAGCGAAGCGTCGTGCACTCGATTTTTTGTGTTTTTTTCGGATCGTCAAAAGCGTTTTTGAAATCCAGCATGTAAACCAGAGTAGCTTGAAAGAATTTGGCAATCGATTTTATCTTGATCTCGTGATAGTAAACCTTTCGTTCTTCCTCGCTCATTAGACATTCCTTCACTCCCGTATCGTTTTCTACCTCCACTACATAGGACTTGGCACCGTTGGTGTGCACACCTTTTATCAGCAACCCCAAATTCATTTCGTCTTTGAAGATTCCCGTCAACAACTTGTTCGCGTTGTGATACAGTCGATCGTTTTCAGGGAGCATAGAGAAATCAAAGATGTGTTCAAGCAGTTTGTAAAACCGAGCTTCTTGATCCATATCCAAAGTCATCTTCAAGATTATTCCGTCAGTGTCAACATACATTACCCTCAGTCTATTTTTAGACGCTATGGGACGCGCTATTTTTTGATAAGCTGGTAAAATATCAAAGTAGTACATGCCTTGAAAATGTGCTTTGGATTTACACAATATCGAAAAACCCACAGCCACACATTTGTTCATCGCCAATTGGGTTGGTTTACTCGTCATCAACACTCCATATTTTTCGAATTTTAGATCGATCATGTGTGCCGCATCTTTCAACAACCTTTCGTAATCGTGCTTCGCGAACACGAATTTCGTTTGAGTATACTTGTACATACTCTCAAGGAATTTTCCGAAAAGGCCGTTACTAAGTAACTTGAAGCACACGTCGTCCATTTTAAGTCCACTGGCTTTACGCTTTTTTATGCATAATTCGATAAAATCACGCAGAAAGTATTCTTGCCTAAAGGACACCACTCGATGCACTTTCTTTATCACTAATCCCAATCGAACTAAAAACTGGAGACTTAACATCGTCACTCCATAGTTACGAGGATTAAACAAAGAAGGTGTCAGCTTTGGAACGTTGCTTTTCGGCACGTGATGCCATTTCGAAGTCGGAGGATAATATTTCGGCTCGTAACTTTCCTTGCTAAAGGTGACGGGAAAATCCGACAAAAAATCATGCAGCTCCACAGGAATGTCCAAATCCACGATGCATAAATGACCGATTTTTGCAGTCTTTTCGTCGTATTCCAACGCTAGCCTCGTCAGTTCTTTCGGCTCCGGTACCGGGTCCAAGTATCGATAGTCTCCGATCGGATGTCTGTAGTCATACTGTATATGGGCATACAAGCTTTTGACGTCGAAATATCGTAGCGATTCTTTGGTATGATCAGCGATTTGATAGGAACGCAACGAACTGATGCAAAGGCCGCCTCGTACGCTGTCAAGAAACAGATCGTTCATACTGGGATCGGTTATTATTTCCATCCCGACTCTCGTCACGTTCATCATGCCTTGTTTAGAGCAGGACGGCAAAGATAGACATTGCAAAAGATCCACTCCGAATTCTCTGTGAATGGTTTCTTGCCAAAAAACGAGACCGTCGAGCAAAATCAACACGTCCATTTCGAGATAATGAACGTGCCAATCCGCAAACGTACGACAGTTGGCTTCATACAGAGAGTTCGAATACTCGTAATCTTCTTGCCGAACCTTTCCGGTCAGATCACTTTCAAAATCATCGATGCTGGGAAACTTCTTTTCTTGAAAACGTTTGACGCTCGTGACCCAGGAATAGGGATAGCAGTTTTTATCAGTCGATTCGTTCGCCCACAGGATTTTGTTCACGTTTTTCATATTTGCAGAGCTTAGATTTTTAGATAGAGTAGCTATCGAAACGGGAATGATGTCCAACGAATCTCTAAAATCCAGCAACGGTGTTTTCAGTTGTCGAATCTTTTGACCGTTCATACGAACCCTGTACACGCGATCGTTTTCGCTCGAAGACTTTTTCATGTATTTCGTAATAAAAGAACTGTCGTAACCGCCGAAATTATGAAAGTAAACAATCAAACGAAAGCGATTCCAAGAACTAACCCGGGCTCTCATGTTGCACGACGCACAAGCCATTCCTCGAACTTCTCGAGTCAAATGACAGTGATCCAGATGGCGCTCTGCAGAATTCTCCGGTAGACGGCCTTTACAATAGATGCATGTAGTCGACTCTTTTATCAGTTTTCGATTAAGCATCCGAAGATTTTCTAAAACTTGTTTTTGCAAGTCTTTGTCCTGATTTGTTTTCAACCATTCCCGAATAAACAATACAGCTTTATTCAACCATGTTAAAAATTTGTCCACTAATTCCTCTTCGTCACATTCGGAATCGCCTTGAGCCATCATTATCTGCGTGAATTCGCCTACCTCCTTTTCGAACTTTTTTCTTGGAAAACCGACGATCTTATCGCTGACGTGTATTCTTACAGCCAGACTATTCAGTCTGTGTAAGTGTTTCATCGACACATTTTCGGTTGCTCCACGCAGCGGATAGTCCGCGGAACGATACGCGTGTTCGTACGAACGCTGGTTTATGGATTCGTCGAGAGCAGCATCGTCGGTGTAACGATCTCGAAGAAAACCGTAGTTGTCCGGTCTAAAGATTGGCAATAAAGTACATTCTCCATCTGCAGCCGCCCAGATCAACACTTTATTGTTCAAACGATAATTCGCAAATTTATCGATGTTCTTTCCGGGTTCGGGGTACTTTACGTATTGTTTGTCGGATCCGCATCTCGCAACGTGTTCAGACATTGGAACGTGGCTAAGATCGATTATATTCATGCAATTGCAGCAAAGATCGTTTTTATGATGAGCTTTCACCAAACGACCTCCATAGTTGATAAGAACGACCAAAGCTTTTAAATTACAAATCAAATAAAAATGTTTCGTCTCGGGCCAGTACAGCACGTTCACCACCCCGCGTTCGGCGGAACCGTCCGACTTTGTCTTGCCAGAGTCCACGTAATCTTTCGAAACAAAGAATTTCGTAACGGTGTATTTAAAGCTGGTTTCTCCCAGAGATTCGACTCCCTTAGGAAGCAAGACGTCGTCAGTTTCATTCGCATACCGCAATACAAACAGATTAAGATACGGCATGTTTTTAGGATCTTTTTCGTAATTTTGAGCATAGAATTTTGCTACGTCTTTCAAACGCATCGGTCGACCGTTGTCTTCACACATCGAAAAATCGTATCGGTCAACAGAATCCTGACACGCGTTCATAACGTCTCGAACGTGAAGTTGCAAATAGCTCTTTACGACGAAACCGTTGTTATTTGCGTCAATTTCGATTGGAACCTTCTCTGCGTCACCGCAATCGGTCATATAATGATAAGCTGCAAGGACGTGTTTAAAGCAGTTATCGGTGTAAACGTCTTCCTTCAGTTTGTCGCATCCATCGTAAGAAAGGTGCAGAATTTTACCCCGCTCGTACAATGCATTCAAGGTCATCTTGCATTTGCTCGGCAGCGGTTTTTCAACTCTCCCACCAAACAAGCTGTCGTAGCTGTAAAATTTTAGCTCTAACCGAGCAACTTGAAACAGTCTTAAGCCGGACTTTAGATTCTGATATTCCGCGATTTGCAGCTCGAAGTTAGCCATGATTTCTTGGAGCGATAGTTCCAGATTGCCTTCTAACAGTTGTATCGGAAAAGCTGTAAAATATGCGTCTATGAGAGTCTGCCCTTCGCCTAACCGATCGTGATTTTCGGATCCAGGTTTCTGTCGATTCCGGGATTCTTGTGCTTCTTGACCGAGATTCGCACCCAAGTCTATTTTGTAAAACATGCATACCAAAACGGCAATCATGGAAAGAGTGCTGTACTTTGGATGTAGGGCCAAATGTTCGCGATCCCGTTCGAGTGCGTCGTCATCGTTGTTTCTTTCATTTCGGCGAGAGCTTCGGAGACGTTCGCTGATTTGATTCTTTATTTCTCTTTTCATCATTCGAATCACTAGCCCCGTGTCTAAATCTGGAGAGTTGATATTGATCTTGCTTTCCGTAAAACCCCACCTTTCCGGCAAGAGAGGTTCGGTGCCGGCAAACTGAGCGAGGGGAACGTCATCATCATTATCATCACTGCTTTCGTCACTTCTTTTTTGTCGGGCAGCACCACCCCCACGGATAGACGTCAACAGTTTTCCCATCATTCGTCTAGTGTATGCGTGGGTGCGCAGATGGCGATGCATGACACTTTTCATTTTAAAATGCTCCTGACACACTTTGCATTGGTAAAACGTTCTGTCAAGTTTGCTGAAACGAGCTTTGTTTCCTTTTTTACAGGTTTTCTTTCTGTAGTGGTCGAAACAGAGACGCTCCGTTGGGAAAATCCTCCTGCATCTAAAACATACGTGTTTGTTGGAATCTGCAGGCAAAACGACTTTCGCGCACAACGAGTCCAATGCATTGCTTTTCTTTTTCACTTTGCACAAAAGTTCTTCCTCGCATCTGTGAAACAGCATCGATTGGGAACGAAATTTCTTAAAACTTTGGCCGCATTTATTGCAGGAATATACACCTTTCCGTCTTGAAAAACCGATCGTGTTTAGCGACGCTTCATTAACTCGTCGCCGCTCGAAACAGGATTCCCGATGCTTTTGATAAGCTCTAACGTATGCAAAACGTTTTTCGCAATTCTCGCATGCAAAAGATCCTTTGTTCGGGTTTCTTCCCTTGCATTTCTTTAGGTGATCATCGTACGATTTGCGGTAGGTGAACTCTCGCCCACACGTCAAACACTCGTTCCTTCCTCTGCCGCGCGATACGCTCCTCTGCAGTCCATCTTCTCTGGAATCTCTGCCACGTGATACGCTTCTCCTCGACGACGGTCCTTTCTCTTCCCGCACGAATTCAGCACGACGATTGTGAGTTCTATTATAATGTCGAGACAGATCTGCATCCGTGGCAAATAAGCAGAAGCACGATCCGCACCTCGGATGCGGCGTCCATGGCTTTTTTTCATTCTTTTTCATCTAAATCTAAAACGGAAGGCACACACGAGTAAGAAACATTGTCACTGATATTAAGGCGAAGAAAGGAATAAAATAAAAAATAAATTCTATTGTTTTTCCGAGAAACGAGAACAAAGACAATTGTTTAACAACAATGCTCGAGATGTACTCGCAACGACTGTTCTACAAGGTTGGGAGGTCCAAAGTCTAGAACGTTTTTACAGTGTTTTTGAGGATAAATTCTGTCACGCTCTTCAATTCTGAAACAAGCTGCATTCCGGTCAAACATTTGTCCGACCAGTTTTGTCTTGCGCACACTCGCGTCCAGAGACGTCTTGTCCGCCACAATGTTCTCGCCGTATTCGTTCTTCCGCCCTGCATAAATATAACGAGTCAGGAAAAAATTGTCGAAAACGTCTATTCTCCACCTCGTACAGTGATGGAAACCGTCGAAAACGTTTCGGTCAACGTGTTCGTCGCACACACACGGCTCCTCTCCGATATACTTGAATATAAGCTGCACCTTTCCGTATTCTTTAACGCACACAATCGAGTCTTCATTCCATCGTCCGTAGTTCGACGAGCTGTCAAATTTCAGCCATCGCCAAACCTTGGACAGAAACGGTAGTTCTCTTTTCGTAACCAACACGAACACGTCGACGTCTCGATAGCTGGCGAGAACTTTTGCCAGATGCGCGGGATAGGATCCTGCAACGATTGCGAGAGCTTTGGCAGACGCAGCTCTATTGTAGAGATAGTCGTTTTTAGAAAAGGTTAATCTCGTCGTCAACAACCATTTTAGTTGGGCGTAGAGATTACCGTCGATCGGCAGCGAAGACAAATCCAGAAGTCGCTCTTCGAAACTCTTGCATTCAAAGTACGCGTTTGGAGGAAGCACCGGCAACCCGTCCAGAGCACCCAACCTGCAACGGTAATGGTCCAAACCATCACAGCTCTCCCTCGACGAAGGAGGAACTGTAGAAATCTGGTAATGTCTCACGATACGTTCGTAATTAAAGAAGAGACCTCGAATCGTCTTGGAGAGCTCGCAGTCTTCAGTTAGGAAATCTTTTTTTCTTCGCTCGACGATCAAACTTCTTCGAAGACGGCAAAAACGTTGCTTCATCTCGCAGAGTCGATCGGAGTTCTTTACAAGCTTCGCTTCGTCGACGACGCCGCAGTTCCCCACGAGTTGTTTCATCTCGCGAGTTTCTTTCTCCACCGACGCAGCGAGCAGCGACAATTCATGCAACACATTCGCCAAGTCGAGCGTTTTACCGTCATCGACCCCCTTCTTGCCAAGCCGCACAAAGAAGTACGGTCGTCTCCATTTTCTATTTTTTCTTTTGTTCATACCTAAAAGTAAAGCATACTACAATTTCAGCCATCGCACTCGAGAGTTTCTCGTGTTACGCTAACCGTCGAGACGTTCTATTTTTACCGAACCGGGATGGGGTGGTGTTTATAACAATGCTTACTCAAAAAAACGGGAGGGACCGATTTTCAAAAAGAAGGTCTTGCCAACCTTTACATTCATCAAAACAGCGCACGAATGCATATCAAAAACCCGACCCCCACGCACCCCACCACCCCTCGAATAAATTACGGGATGTTGCAACTATTCAAACTAGTTTTTCTCAGTAGAGTTGGGATCGACGTAAAAAAAACATACACTGTTTACAAAATTATGCATAAAATATCTTGACCGTGTAAAGAACGCCTTTTCTGAAATTTTCTTCGAAAAATCCCGCCGGAAAATATATAAACGGGTCTGTTAGTTATAGAACTTTCTTTTGTTCTTTGAAGCAACCGATTTTTCTTGTTTAACTCCTCCATTTAATTTTATAAACGGGGAATAAAGACTAGTTTTTTTTCTCTTGAACGGGCGCTTCCTTTCTTCATTTTCTTCCTCATCATCGTCGTTGTATTTTCTGGCGTATCTTTTATCGTAGTTTTCTCCAACATCAACGTCATCATCGTTACAATCGTCGGAGTCTTCTCCTTCTTCCATATCACAATCAACAAACGTTCGGTGTTTTGAATATTTTTTTTGACTCGTTTTTACATCATCGTTTTTCTCGTAATTATTTTCGACAACATTGCTCGCTTTCTTTCGAAGCACGTCATCATCATTGCGCTGCTGCCGAACCCGTCCTTTGGCGTTTTGAAGCAACCTGAACTGCAACACGTCTTTAGCACCGTTGAATTGATTACCAGAGGATAACCACATACTCGCAGCCTCGTGTGTGGGTGGGTGTGCGCGTTTCTAATAATGCCGCCTAAAAGAAGAAGAAACCATTCGTTAGACAATGCAGAATATCTTTGGCGCGAGTCGCCAGTCAGATTTACTTCCGAAACCGCAGTCGTTAATTTCATCAGAGATAAAACCAAAGATAATCTAGACCTCCGTCGAAGGGCTTTGAGAAACTGGCGCAAATTTGCTCAAAAAATAGAACTAGGATCTAGAAGCTTTCAACGCGTCAACAAAAAAAAACAATTTAATTACATTCTCGGTACATCGAAAAATCATTTGTTCGCCATGGATATTGCTGATTTATTTGGTGACAATCGCGATAGAATTTCCAAAGAAAAAGGAAATGAAAACATGAAATACATTTTAATCATAATCAACGCACTTACAAAATATGCTTACGCATACCCCTTGCCAGACAGACAAAATAAAAACATAATTAAAGCTTTGGAGACGGCTTTTAAAGATATGAACTTGAAAAAATGTCCGAGAAAAAATTTTTTTGAAACAAATATTCAAGTAGACCAAGAATTTATAGTGGGAAAAAAACTCCAACAATTTTTTAAAGATTGGTGTATAAACGTGTACTACACGCAATCAAAACACAAAGCATGCATGGCGGAAAGATATGTAAGATATCTAAAAGAGAAACTCGTCAATCGAATGGAAAGCAAAAAAACAGAAGTATGGGTTCCTCTTTTAAAAGATCTGCTTAAACAATACAACACGCTAAGAAAGCAAAACACAACCGATATGACGCCGAAAACAGCAGAAAAATATCCCTCGTTAGCTTTTGTTAAAATACTAGAAAAAAATGTGAAAAAAGCTAAAATTTATCCGGTAAGAAAAAAATTCAAGTTTAGAATTAACGATAAAGTTCGCGTTTTGGTACGGAAAAAAAACATTTTCCGCAAAGACTACCAAGCAAGGTTTACATACGACATATACACCATCGTCACTTATCGCAAAGTTCTGAATCAGAACTTGTATTATCTTCAAACTAGGAAAGGACACTTGCTAAAAGGCTCGTACAGAGAAGACGAGTTAAAGCTGGCAGACGACAAAGACGAATATTACCCGTACTCGGTTGTTAGACGAAGAGGAAATCAAACTTTGGTGCACTACGACGGGTTCGAAAGTAGCGACGACGAATGGATCGATAATAAAAAATTGGAAGGCTTGAGACAAAAAACATGAATCACATACCTCGAAAAAGACACAAACAATACGACGATGCTTTTATACCGCTAACATCCAGCATACAAAGCACAAAACAAAACTTTACTTTAGAAATTAAAGGCGATTCTAAAAACATTTTAAATCCCGCATTATCTTCTTGGATAAAATACGACTTAGCACAGGAAAAAAAAGAAATCGATTTATTATACGGTAATTGGCAAGTCGGCCTAAAATCTTGTATAGTAACTAATTCCTTAATATCATGGCCGAAAAACAAAGACACACAAGCCTTTGCTTGGAACGAAAACAATTCGAGTTTGACGAGAACAAGAGCAAGAACAATGCCTACTTCTTCATTTGTAAAACTAGCAGTAAAATTTGAAGACACGGACGAAAAAACAATCTCTTTCAGTTTTTTCCAAAATCGCATATACCCAAAAGACGTGGTAGTTTCTCAAATAAACAATTTCTTATCTCAAATGTGGACGGACACGTGTTTTACCGACAATCACGGAACAAACGTAGTCGGCAATGTCTTTACTCTAAATTTGTTCTCTTTTTACTTGAACAAGTTAACAAATGCCGTTCACATACTAAATTTGGGAGCTCTTCAGCCGTCAGAAGAATGCAGAAAAACATGGAACAACTTTCAAAACATTTTTGCTAAATTCAGCAAAACGCCACACGTTAAAATAGAAACTGTAGAAATATTTATTTCAAACGAGCTCAATTCCTTTCTTGGAGGATTTCAACTACCAGATAAATTTAAAACACCGTTACCCGATGAAAAAGATTCAAGAACGTACGATAAACTTTCGGTGGCGTTAGATTTACGTTGCGGTATTATACCCTGCGACAAGTACGTACAGCATTCAGAAAATGCAATCAATACTCCCAACAATTCCAAAACTCCGCATATCGGTCCAAGTCTGATCAACGTGTACACCAATCTTCCTCTCTCGCAATCTATATCACATACTAAATCATACAAAGGAAACGTTTATCGTCATCTAGATCAAATTTCTGTAAAAATTATCAAGAAAACGTTTACATCTTCTATCGATTATTTTCCCGAAAAAATAGCTTACAAAAAACTAACTCCAAACACAAAAATAGACGACTTAGAAGTATTGCTGACAGACGCTCACACCGGCAAGCTACTCAACTTAGACGGTAACTTTGTGTTAACTCTCGATTTTCAACATGGCTGACACGTTGAAAATCAAGCAAAAAGCATCAAAAAGAAAACTTTCGACACCTCCTTCACACGCTCAAGGAACAAACGACGAGCGTTCTTTTACAGCACAAGCACCGATTGCAGGACAACAACAGATTGCCGGCCCTGCTGCTATCAAAAAACGCAAAAAAATAGCAATCACAAGATCCGCAACAGAAAACAACAACAACAACAACAACGGCAACGACAACAACGACAACAACGACAACAACAACAACAACAACAACAACAACAAC
>ERZ802829.14-NODE-14-length-13649-cov-9.397013_pt1 | contig 13649 bp, 11 predicted proteins | sample MGYA00345653_ERZ802829 | MGnify/ENA primary metagenome ERZ802829 (study PRJEB30503, sample SAMEA104212374) | marine metagenome | biome: Westerlies Biome; feature: [SRF] surface water layer (ENVO:00010504) within the epipelagic zone...; material: water... | reverse complement strand
TTTTTTTTGTTCTGGTGGCGGTGTTCTCTTTTTTTTCCTCTCCCTGCCGCTACCCGCCCTTTGTGTTCTTTGTGTCCAGCAGCTGCGCCATGCTACTCTACTCCACCACATGCCACTCCAACCCTCTACTATACTCTGACAGGGTACAAACAAAGAAAAATGAAAACTTGGAGGAGGACATTATTTTATTTCGAGCAACAATCACACATATCGGCATTTGTGCCATAGCTTACAACATGCAAGTTGCAGTTCTTTAACCTGTGTTTTGTCAAGCAATGGTTTAAAGAATTTTTCCGAATCTTTTGTATTGAAATCTTGTGATTTTTAGATGCGATTTTTTTGATTTGTGTCATAATTTTAGTTTTTCTGGTCAACGAATAAAGATACATGCACGGGTTTAGTAACTTTGTAACACCTGAGTTAACACCTTTGTTCTTGGTTAACCAGCTGCGGCTATCAGTATCTTCTTGCCACTTTTTCAGCTGGCTTCTCGTAAGTATAGCATAACTTTTTGGTCTCATCAGAATTGTTAACACGATTGGATCGCCTGCTGTCTCATCTTTGAAGAAAAAGAGAGCTGAAAAAAGTTTTTTAGTTTGGTTTTTTTATGATAAAAAAAATTACCTTTTTCGTTTGTGTTGTCATAGAAACTATGGTTTCTTGGTAAGTTGCTCAAGTCCATAGTGTCGCCCATTTTCCTGTAGAAGTCCTCTTCATTCTTCACGCGTACATTCAAGATAAATGAATCTGGAGAGGAAAGACATTATTAAAAAAAAGAGGAGGACTGTGTTCACCTGTATCTTGATACTGCAGCAACACATTTCCATAGCCCAGACGCGGTGTTAGTTTTTTGTAGAAATAGTCTACCATTATTTTTTTGCTGTTATTCAGAATTGAACAACCTGGAGAGGAGATGTAAAGTGTTCAGTGCTGAAATTATTGTGATTATTACCTATTATTGGAACCCTGCTCTGTTTAATTTGGTGTCTGAGTAGGTGAACAACGCAAAGCGTATCGGTTATGGTGGTGATACCGCTGAAGAATTCATTGGAGCAGAGTTGGAGGCACTTCAGTTTGTCCCTGAAAGAATAGAATAAAAAATTAAAAAAAAAATATTATTTTTTTAATTTTATACCTTGTTAGTGTAGAGGTTGTGAACTTAAGATCATCCTGTAAGTGCTTTCCGAACACGCTGTAATTAAAAAACTGTAGTGCAATGAACAAAAAAATAAAAAAAACTAACCTGTTTAGAATGAGCTTAAACAAATTAACCCCCAGATCGTCCCCATTTCTTGATGCCTCGATACGAAGTTTTGTGCAGTGCTCGACCCAGCTCTTCATATATTTGCTAGCAAAATATTTGATCCCGCTTTTCACTGTCACTTCTGCACCCAAGAGTGAAAGCATGCAAGCCATATTACTGTCCATAATTATGTCAGTCGAACTCTCAAGGGTAGGGCATAGTTTGTGTGTTTCTGTGAAAGCTCCTCCATTTTCTTTAAACTCTGACAGCTGCTCCTTGCTCAAATCGTCTTCTTTCACTAACTTGTTAATGAATAAAGGAGGATAAGCCTTTAAATATTCTTTTGCTTCTTCTGGGAAATACACATCCGCCTGTAGTGTGTAACCAGTAGTTGAGTATTTGACGCTTTCCCCTCTGCACTTCCCAGCTACCCACTCACCATCCCCAGCTTTCTTACATCTGACACATTTGTCATCCCCTTCATGCCACGCGATCATTTTGTGCTTCTCAGTGTTCCAGTGCTTATAGATATCATCTTTTTCACACTCGGGGCAGTCCTCTTTCTCAATATTTTGATCTCGTTGGTCTCCTATTTTCTTTCGCCAAGAACACACATGTTGACTCTGAGGAGAAGTGGAAATAATGTTAGAGAACTAATTAGAACTGCACTGCACTGCACTTACCTTTTTTTTTAGTATTCTATTAATACTGAAAATCTCTTTCTTTTGCATTCTCGTAAAGTTTTTCTGAGGCAGCGGTTCAACTTGAGCGGATCCGTACAAATTATTCTGAGATTAAAATATTAGTTTAGGTTAGCTTAAGAAAAAATCTTGCACTTACTGCATCAATGTATTTGGTTAGAGTTTCCCCTTCAAAGTCTTGTTCCTGTACTCCATTTTTTGAAGCATTTTCCCACCACTGCTCAGCTCTCTGCTCCTCTGTTCTATGCCTGAAAAAAACTTCTGTGATAGGTACAATTACACATCCTGGATATGCTACACCACAGAACATCTGAACATCTGACAGCCGAGGATGCTCACCTTACTTCAGCATCAATGTCCTCTGTATCCTCACATTCTCTTGCAAACTCTAGCAGTTTTTTCAAGATGAACTGTTCCTCTTGCACGGTTCCCGCAAAAGTTACTCGCGAATCGAAAAGAGCAGTAACACCTCCACGCATTCCTGCAAAAAAGTTTGAGAGGTAGAGGAACAGCAGAGGAGGAAGAGGAGGAAAAAAGAGGAGGAGGAAAATAACCTTGTCTTATGAATTTATTCATCTCATCGTCCTGCAAAAAAAAGCTTAGATATTTTTTTTGCTTGAGATTTTTTTTGTCTCACCTTTATCAAATGTATGCCCGAGCTTCCTGCCTCGTCCACGCAGAAAAGGCAGTTTTCTTGGTAAACACTGCAGTTGCTACATTTTGTGTTTTCTCTTTGTAGCTTTAAGATCATAGCATCGTAGCTCATTGACGGTAGGGTAATATATTGATCTATATTAAGACCTGAAAAAAAATAAAAAATATTAATTAAAAAAAATTACTCACCAAAATCTCTTTTTGCTTTTGCTGAATTCTCAACCATAAGGTTTAGAAGAAGTAAAGAATCCAGCTCTGTATACCATCTGAGAAAAAAATTAGTTTTTTTATTTTTTTTACTTTTACTTTTTACTCACCTCAAATACTTTGCTCTTGTCATATCGGTATACTTGAGCCTCTTTAGAGTTTCCCATGCATGCTGAAATGTCTCATAGTCCGCTTTAGACACATTTTGCTCTGTTCCTAAGTCTTTGTAGAAATCCTGTTCTTCAAAAGGACGTGTGTCTTTCTCAAACTCTTCAAACTTGTCAAGAGCAGAGTAGGGGAAAACTCCTGAAAAAAAAATAAATACAAATTAATTGTGACAATATTACCTTTCGCAGTAGCCAGCTGATAGAGTTCGAGAGAGAATTCTTCGTTTCTGTCCTTCACTACACAGCTGGATCTAATCATATTTAGAGCACAGTTTTCTTCTGCTTCAAGCTTCAATCTTGAAGCACAGTCTGAACAACTCTCAAGCTTCTGTCCTGTTTGCAGCTGAATGTTTGTCTTTTTTTCGTGTACACACATTTTGAAAATATTCTTCAGCCTATTTTCTTCTCCAGCAACCATCTTCTCTACAGCCTTCTCCAAGCTAGCGCTGATAAATGACATGGAATCTGAGATTTTGATGTCTGTAAACTCCGTATTCTTGTTTTTGCCTTCTGTTGATCTTTTCATATTCAGTCCTAAAACCTTATGCGGACCCTGAAAAAAAATAAAAAAATATTTTTTTTAACTAGTATAAAAAATTAGAAGAAAAAAATGAGAGTCCAATGAGAGCGAGTGGTGGGAAGGACGAGGAGGGTAATAAAGTTTTACAACAGCAATGAGCCAATGAGAACACACCGACGGCTACCTGATATATCGGTTTCAACTGGTAGAATCTGCTCTCATCAGGAGGATAACTCATAAGGCAATTGGCATCAAAACCTATAAGATTTTGTATTGAAAAATGATTTTTTTATAAAAAATGAAAAATAAAAAAAATAAATACCTTTTAAGTTGTGAAAGAAGATTTTGAGTCCGGTCCTTGCTTCATTCAACAAGAGGTTGCACTTGTTACACAATGCTCTCCTTAGAAAAAAGAGGTGTAAGCTGAATCGTGCTATAATTTTGTTATGCAGCAATTACCTGTAGGCGCCTGTAATATGGTCGTGATCACGAACTTTCCAATTTCGCTCCGAATACCACCAAGAACACTCTTCACATGTTGTACTTGCTTCGTATTTTCTTTTCTCCTCTTCAGTCAGTTGGAACCTATAAAAAAAAGCTGAAGAAGAAGAGAAAAAGTGGAAAGGTGGAAAGGTGGAAAGATGGAAAAAAAGGTGGAAGGATAACTTACATTTCGGTTTTGAGTCCTATGTATTTCTGCTGCATTTCCTGAAAAAGTATAATTAATGCAAGTAATACTGCTGTGTTTACTGCTTACCTCTGCCACTTGAGATATATCTTCCCAGAATTCCCGCATTAGAGCAGCAGGATCAGAGTTTTCCTGGAAAAACTTTTTTATTAAAAAAATAAAAAATAAAAAATAAAAATAAAAAAAATAAAAAAAAAATACCTTGTAAATTTCCTTATGGAGCTGCACGCCCAAAGCTGGTTCTCCGGGTGTTCTTTTCCGCGCGACTGAGATTGCATATGCGCAAGGCAGTAAATAGCTTGATTCTTCGGTTTTCGAGTGAGAACAACTCATTGAAAAAACATCTTTTTCCCAGCACACCTTACATTCTCTAATCAAACATTTATGCTTGCATTTTCTGCTTTGAATTTCTGCTTCCAAATTGAACAGACATGTTTCACAAAGTTCTTTTGGTGCAGAAAAGTGTTCTTCTTTTCTACATTTTATGACGACATTCTGTTTGACTGTTTGATCTGACACTTCCTCATACAGCCTCCTGCAGACTAAACACATTGGTGGAAGGTTCACTTTTCTAGTCTCAAAATCTGCGCTAATTAACAGAATGCTATCGATAGCTCCGTACTTGTTTTTTACCTTGGCAAACTTGTGATTTGGGTGTTTGATTGTTTGCGTGAGCTCCCCCTGGCAGCCGTCCACATGGTCATTGTAGGAATTGGGAGCGTTAGGATATTTTTGTAGATATCCTCCTGAATGATGAATTGACTGAGGATCTACAATCATTTTTGCACTTGTATGCTGTCCTTTTGCTGTCAATGAGAAATTCTTGTTGCAAGAGATGCAAGACATTGTACGGTTTCTACCGTTTTCATTTGGTCTTTTTCCTCTTTTGAACAGAGATATATTGGAAATTGTTCTATAATGACCTTCTCCTTGTTCTTGAGTATGTACTAAATGTATGAAAACTTCTGCTTCTGCTTCGCCACTTTCCAATTCCCTAGCCATTTGCTGTTCAGTCTTTCCTTTCTTTATTGTTTTATAGCACCTATAAGGTTTTCCATTTGTCATTTTGTATATTGATATAGTTGCTGCAGGGTTTAGTTTCTCAAATGAACTTATTGTTTTTGCTGAGTTTTCTTCATCAAAAACATCTTGACCTTCTTTGAGCCAAATGCTGCTGTTCTCATATTTCTTCCAGGTTTGAGCTTCTTCTGATTTTTGGAAGTAAACTTTCTCTGCTTCTTTACAGCACTTCATGCAGTCTTTTGAGTACTTTGAACAGGTTTCGCATTTTGTCTTTTCACATATTTCATCAAAAACCTCTTTTGAGTACAAAGAACAGTTTATGGCGGTTTTTAAACATTTCCTCTCTCCAAGATCTGATATTATGTTTATAACGCCGGCTTTTCTTAAAGCTTTTGTTAGCGACATTTGTCTATTTCTTTCATGTTTGTTGCTTTCTTCGTAAAATCTGTGCTCCTTAGAGTACTGTGTCTTCCTCTTTTGTTTTTTCACGAGAACTTTTTTCCTCTTCTTTTCCTTTCCTTTCTTTCTTCTCTCTTGTGCACACCTGGTTTGCTGCCAAATCCTGCTTCGGGTAGGAGTTGGAGAGTCAGAACACTCAGATTCACTGTTTGAGTCAGACTGACTCGGCGAAATATCCAATCTTCTCCTCTTACATCCGATTGAGCTCGCGCTTGATTCTCCATCTGCAGATGTGCTTCCCTCCTCCTCCTCTTCAGATTCACTGCTTGATTCATACTGATATCTTTTCCTCTTCTCCCCTAGACTTCTAGGCATCTCTGAGCTTGAGTCTGTATCTCCTCCTCCTGACTCTGAGCTTGAGCTTGAGCTTGCTGGTCTTCTCTTACCATTTCCTCTAATGCTCAACAGAGGTATTAGGTCGACATATATTGCAGTAGTTGAAATAAAGCGGAGACCAGAACCTTCTATGCCATGCATGTTCAAACTGTAACTCTGAACTTCATTGATTGAATCCACAATCTTTTCTTGTGCAACACTTTCTTCCAATATAACTACTGGTTGTGTTTTATAAACTGTTTTCTGATATTCTGCAGGTGCTCCCTCCAGTCCATGCTTGGCAACAATGGACTTCGCTGTGGTGATCATCTTGAAAGGACTGCTATACTGAAAGCTGTAATCCTGAAGAATTACAACCAGTTCATCAAGCACTTCTCCTTTTATCATGTCCGCTGGGAACCCGCAGGGAATTGTCTCGGGGATGTAGACGTAGGTTTCCAAATCAGGAAGTAAATCTTCTCCGCTTCTTCCTTCACCTCCTCCTGCTCCTCCTGCTCTATTTCCTTCTCTTGCAGGAGGAAGCCGCCACAGCGATGGTTTAGCCTTCTTGCGGTGTCCGCGGAAACATGATGATTTTACCCAAAACTTCAAATGCTTGCTTTGGTGAATCTCTTCTAAGTGGTCATGCAACTCTTCTATGGAGAAAAATGTGCGCGGGTAGCCGTGATCCTGACATGCAGGGCAATTAAATTCTGGTGATGTATTACACACATGGTTCTTGAGTTGTTCTGTGTCTCTAAAACATCTTCTGCAGCTGTGACAGACAATGCCAGCTATGGGATTATCGCGGTTCCTCCCCATCATTGCAGTTGTGCTGATACTAGCTAAAACACATTTGTCATCTAATGTGCTGTGTGCAGGATTCACTAGCTTGTGTTTTCCTAGAAGAGGGAGAGATGTGGTTGCAAAACAGCATTGAGGCGCCTCACAGTGGAATGTGGAGTTCACTGGATGTTGTGTTTTCTGTATTATGCGTGAACCCATCCTTTGTCTTCCATTTTCATAATGTTCCGCCACTTGTTCCTGCGTCAAACCGCTTACATTGCAATTTCTACAGTGTTCCAAATCGATAACATCACTTTTTTCTTCTAGTCCAGCATATTGAGGAACAGAATGCTGCTCGTTGGCTTCCCTAGACCGCAGGCTCAGATCATGCTCACTGCTCATCTTGTCTGAAAAAACAAAAAACAAATTAACATGTTTATCTTTTGACAACAAAATTCATACTGAGACAGACAAAGATAGAACACAGTAAAGGTGATGTGAGGTCAAAAATTTAGAATTCTACAGCTGCAGCCCCTCCCCGCCGCGGCTCCTGGTCCCAGGTCCCGGGTCCCAGGGGACCCACACAGCTGCACCTCCCACTCTGCAAATACAGTTTTATGAGCGCTGAATTGCCACCGGTGTGTTATTGCTAGGGAGCGTTCAACCCGCACATAGAGCATGAGGTAGGTGGAGGACCCAGAGAGATCTTTTCACAGATAAAAGATAAGAGGAAGTATTTTGTGTTAAAAGCTTCACAGATGGATGGATGGAATGTACCGCCACAATCCTGCTCCCCGGCACTATAACTGTGTCACTATGATTATGTCACTACCACCTCATTATAAAGGTAGGAACCAACCTGCTATCCTATATGTGATAACCTGCTCTGGTTTTTTTGATCTAGGCATCATCAGTTGGGTCTCAACACTAGTGGAGTAGAGTGAACCACTCACCTCACTCCTTCTCATCCTGACTGCAAGTATAATTCTATTTTCTTGATATTGCTAAATTGCCGTGATTACAATGTAATTGCAGTAAATGCGGTATTTGGCAATTTCAATGATTTTTTTCAACAACAGCTCTACCACATCTTTCATCTTCACCTTAATTCTAATTTTTTCTTGATAATGCTACTTGTAGTAATTGCTGTAATTGTAGTAAGTAATTCCCATGAGTAGCTTTATCAATGATTTTTTTCAACAACAGGATCTACCTCCTACTAGAGCACAGAATTTCTTGATAGTGTAAATTGCAGCAATAATTGTTGCAGCAGTAATTGTGCAGCAGTAATTGTTGTAATTAGCTATATCAATGAACAAGCATCTACGAGTGCACAGACCGTGTACAGGGTTCATTTTCACCTTCTTAGCTCTCCCGTTGAGCTAAGAAAAAAACAAAAAAAAACATTGTATACAAAAAAAACATTTATTTTATAAACTATTTCTCAATTTTAACAAATCTTTTTGTTTTACACAAAAAATATTAAGCAATTCTACAAGATCAAAATCTGTAAATATAGGGGAAACAACTTCGATGCATGCGTAAACCATAGCCAAAAAAATATTTTTATTTGTTTGTTTCTTAAAAATTTTTCTTTTTTTATACATTTTTTTCTCTAACAGTGTAATACGAATTGAAGTTGTCTTTTTCTTTTTATTGCTTTTTCTCAAAAAATCTCTGAAAATTGACTTTAAAAAATTTATGACTTGTTGCTGTATTTTAGGTGGTAAATTTTTTGTTACAAAATATATTTTCCCACGCATTTGGAAACTTGGTATTGGAGCGTTAGTGAAAATTTCAGAATGTTCTTGCCTCAAGTTATTTAATTCTTTATTTAAAAAACAGTCAAATCCTTTCATCCTAACATTTAAAATTATTTGTAATAAATCAAGAGGGACAAAGTAACCCTTATTTATGAATGCTTGATATAAAACACAAGCAAAAACAATCTCTCTTTTTCTAAAATTTTTTAACTTACTCAAAATTGAATTTGCTTCTTCAGCAATATTACATCCTAACCTACCGCACTCTACAGCATACGAAAATCTCTCATGCATTCCCAATTTGTTTGTAAGGAAACCAAAAAATCTAGAGATTGTTTTAAATTTTTTATATCTTTAAAACCTGTTGCACTAAAATTTCCGCTACTAAAAATTGTTATTGCATAACCATCAGGAAACTTTAGACAAATCCCTGAAAACTTAGGATATTTTTTAATTATTATTTTAGAGACTGTAAAAGCATCTACAAATTTTTGCTTAGTGCTGAGCAGATTGTAAAATTTCTTGCTTAATTGACCATGAAAAGAGGATGAATCAATTTGTATAAAATTCTTTACCAAAGAAAAATTATCCAAAGCTGTTTCTGTTAGACAAGCACCCAAAATCGATTCAACTTCTGTTAAACTCGGTAAATATTTTAACCCTGTAATATTTACATGCGTTCTGTCACTAGAAAAAATAAAAAAAGTTATTTTGTTTTTTTTAAATGAAAGACGGGAATTTTTGGTTGGAGCAAAATTAAGATCTTCTTTAAAGTCAATTTTTGATAGAGATTTTGCGGATTTTACAGAAAATTTTAGATATGCACATTTAATTTTGTGATCCCACATTTACTACTCACTTGACCACTTGCTCAGATTCAATCAGTGTTTATGTAGGCGCAGACTTCTAAATTGGCTACCCAGCAGCCTTCTTCCATTCGAATTATTTCATCCATGGGATTGAAGACTCTAACTTTTAGTTTACCCTCAAAACCCGGTGATATGAGTCCTTCTTGAACTTGCCACTGTCTCTGCGCTGGCCATGTATCTTGAGGTACACGTACCACCTTGAAGCCGCACAATTTCTGCTCCGGAAGGATATGGAAATTTGTCTCAAGATACAAACTTGTTTTTTTCTTCAAAACAACACTTCTGTCTGTTTTCAAAGAGAATATTTGGAAAAGAGGAACGGGTGACTTTATCAATTTCTTCTCTTGTTCTTGTTTCTTTTTTTCAGCTCTTATTTCTGCTCTTCTCTGCTTCTCTCTTTCTCTTTTCTCTGCTTTTTTCTCTCTTTCTTGTTTTTGTCTTTCTGCTTTTTTTGTTGCTTTATTATCCTTTTCTTTTTTTTCTTTTTGCTGTATAGGAGCTTGAGCTATGTCAGAGGAGGAAGCAGAAAAGATACCGTTGGGAAAGAGGAGAGAGAGGTCTTGTTTAGATGCAGGGTAGGAGTCTACTGGAAGACCGAGGTTTTGTTCATGCATATATTGCCTCTGCTGCTTCGTGACATCTTCAGCACCTGGCATGTGAAGGTGAGGCTGTTTTTCTTTCTCCCCCTTGGTGCTGTTGGGAGTGTTCTTCTCGAAAACCTTGTACAAGTCTATATCCGCATTTTTATCCCACAATGCACTGCTGCCGTGATAGGCAGGAAAGCCTTCTGCTTCGAGTCCAAACTGTTCACATTCACAGGGGTTAAATTTACAGAAATAACAAGTATCAAAAACTGGAGATGATATTGTAAAACTCCCCTCAGATGAGAGCTCCACATCCATGGCACCTCCTCGGCTTTCAAACCATTACTGAGCGGTTAGAGGTGAGAGGGCATTAAACTCAAGCCAAGTTGTTGTGCTGTGCCTGTCCGCCTGAGCCTGTGTTGCATCTGTACCGTACCTCCTGCACCCGCGAATGTGTGCACAAGTGCTGCTCCATACCTATGACCTCCTTGGACTCAACTGCCGTATAAAATCCGTTGCATGATAAACAGGAAGAAGCCGTATAGGTGAGTGAACAGAAGGTGGAGCAGGTGTGAGTAGGAGGAGGCAATAGTGTGTATGGAGCAGTACTACTCTCTACTATCGGGGTTATATCGGAGCCGGCATAATGGTAACGCACCTGCTGCTAGCGCAGGGTTCTGCAAAGGTGACCGTTGCTTCAGCGCCCTCCAACCCCTCCTCGCAACTACGTGTTATACCTGATTTCTACTATTTAACTCAAGTGTGTTGGACAGGTCATCAGTAGCGAAGAGGAGCTCCTCCTGCTCCCTTCTCCTGCTCCTGGCTCCTGGTTCTCGAGCTCCTTACCTCTCTTCCTGCTGTGACGAGATGGTTGGTACTAAGAAGCGAAGCAGTAAGAGATTAAGAGGTAAAATAATTTTATATTTTTTCAGATGTTTAAGAAAGTTTCTGAAGCAAAAGTGAAGGATTTCATGTGTCAAATAATGGACACATATGAAACTTTAAAACCCAAAACCAAAAAAGCAATTGTTTTAAAAACTTGCCCAAAATCCCCTTATTCCTCCAAAAGTAAATTAGTTGTACACCCAGCAGCGGACTCGCCTGTGAAGCAGCTACAACCTCCGGCTAAGCTCCCTCGCCAAGAGATGGATGCACCCGAGACAAAGGAGGAGAGGAGGAAGAGGAGAGCTGAGGAGACAATGGAAGAAGCCGACAGCCTGGTCTACACAACTACAGTCGGTGAAGAAGAAGAGAAGTTGACGTTCACAATGGTGAGTAAAAAAATACCCTAAATTTTTTATTTTTTAAAATTTTGGTATTTTTTTAATCTCAGGAAGGATACCCTGCTGCCATAACCTGTGACATGGTGGACTCTCTTGATTGGACGTACCTTCATAGCTCTTCATCAGGTAAGCTAAAATTATCCTAACCTAAAAACGAAAAAAAATAAAAAAATCTGTGCAGCTTGGAAAGGGTACATGGAGATGAAAGGAGAAGAGGACTTTGAGGGAATTGACGGAATGCAGATTAGAAAGGTACTGCTCCTCTTCCTCTCTCCTCCTCCAGTCTCTTCTAACCTCCTCCTCTGCAGGACCTGAGGCATTCCAACATGGAGAAGATTCTCAAGGAGCTCCAGGAGGGAGAGGCAGGATTCAGCCATGGAGTGTTCTTCGCCTCTACTCTTCTGGCGATGTTGGACAGCTACGAGGAGATGTTGAAGCCTCGGATGGTGGACGGGAGCAAAGATGTCCTCAAGACAAGTGTGGGAGCTGCTAAGACGTGGTATCGTCAGCGCTTCAACAGGTAAAAAATGCAGTTTTTTTATTTTAATTAAATTACTTTAAATTAAATTAAAAAAAATTAAATTCCCCAGACCTCATCCTGAAAACCTGACCGAGGCAGACTTAATCCTCTGCGTTGTCAAGACCGCTTTGGAGGACTTCGTGGGGAGAGTGCGCAAGAATCCACCCTCCGACTACTATCTTGCTCCTCTCACACCGCCTCCAAAGAAGAAGGAGACGAATGGTGAGAAAGAGAAGAACAGCAACTGGTTGAGCAGCAAGGGTCCTAAATACATCATGCCAAAAAGAGTTCCCTTGAGTAAGGAAGCCAAGAAGATGATTGACTGCGAGGCTGCGGAAGCTGATGAAGATGATGAGGAGGAAGAGGTGGAGCGCTTCGTTCCGAAGAAAAGAAGAAGGCTTTTCGCTGCTTCGGAGGATGAGGAGGAGGCGGAGCCTGCCAAGCAACCTCCGACCAAGAAAAAGAGGATCATAGAAACGGATGATGAGGATGAGGAGGAAGAAAAGATCAAGAGGAAGAAGAAGGAGGAGACGCGCATGAAGCTGCTCGACAAAAAGTAAGTTCTCCTCCTCTTCTTTAATATATATATTATGTAAACCTCATTCTTTTTTTACAGGAACCCTGTAGATGAATGGGATCCTGCAGCCTCCCGCTCCCAGAGCACCCCACCGAGGTCAAAGAAGCAACAGGAGAAACCGACTGTCGAGTCTCGCTCCAACTCCTCGGTGAGGGAGAAGAATCCTGACGAAGAACTCATGATGGACTTCGTCGTGCTTCCTGAGGATCTGGCACAAGAGGGAGAAGAAGGAATGGAGGGTGATACAGAAATCCCCTTCATCCCCTCCTGGTGCAGTCATCCGGAAAAGGTGAGACAAAAAAATCTCAAGCAAAAAAAATATCTAATCTATTTTTTTTTTGCAGCTCGATCCACAAGAAGGCATGTTGAGGAGTCTTTGTCTACCTCAGCTCCAGGTAGGAAAAAGTAAAAAAAATAAAAAAAATAACTTTTTTTTCAGTTCAAGGTCCCAAGGGTCAGAGGTTCCTTCAAGGCTGGCTCTGAGTACGTAGTGGGAGGAAAACCTCTGTAAGTTCTCCTTCTTTTCTCTCTGCGTCTTCTTTACTCCATCTCTTCCTTTACTGCTCCTCCTCAACCTCATACCTTTTTTCATAGCACCACCACCGAGAAACCGCAGCAGCAGGGAAACAAGGAGTACAAGCATAAGAAGCATAGCGCATTCTACATCCCACCCGAAGGAGCTCCTGGGATCTCCCTCTGCTCTCTGGACCACACAGGTGTGAAAAAAAAATAAAATTTATTTTTTATTTAAAAAAATAATAATATTTTTTTGTCAGGCAAGATCGTCATTTCGCAGAAGACCCGCCTTCGCTCCAACTACAAGTTCTGCAGCTGGCGCTCGCTCGAGGATGCGGTTATCCAAACCCTAACGGTAAGAAAAAAAGTAAAAAAAATAAAAAAAAATAACTTTTTTTCTCAGGACACCGTCATGTTCGGATTCAGCACTGGAGAATACGGGACGACAGACTGTGAGAGGTAATATTACTGCTCTCTTTTCTCTCTACTCTACTGACTACCTCTCTACTCAGGAGAGAGTTTGCCGAAAGAAACGTCGGCACAGTCTTCAACATCTTCAGGCACAACTTCAAACAGCATAAAGATCTGGTTGAAGAGCAGCTCTGCAACATCTGGGACGCAGCAAAACAGAGGAAAGAGCTGATGAAAAAATCAAAGCAGATAGCAATGAAGCAGACGGTTGCCAGAGATACAGCCCTCGATATCGTGTAAGCCTCCAGCCATCCATGTCGAAAACATCATCAGTATCATACAGGGTGTTTTTTTTTTTTTGAT
>ERZ802829.13-NODE-13-length-13699-cov-19.563398_pt1 | contig 13699 bp, 13 predicted proteins | sample MGYA00345653_ERZ802829 | MGnify/ENA primary metagenome ERZ802829 (study PRJEB30503, sample SAMEA104212374) | marine metagenome | biome: Westerlies Biome; feature: [SRF] surface water layer (ENVO:00010504) within the epipelagic zone...; material: water... | reverse complement strand
TCTTTTCAAGATAACTAGCCTTACCACGTTCCTTGCGAAAAAATCTGATGCTAAAAAGCTTATTTATGCGCCTGCTCTTGTTTCTGGTAATTATCATATTGTGTGTTGACTATTATTCCTATGCTTTTATGTTCTAGCCGAACCTGTTCCCTTGCAGACCCTGGAAAATTACTTGTCCGAGGGTCCGTTTGATCAGAAAACCGGGTATGCGCGCGAGAATTGGCCGGGTGTGATTGAGGTCCAGGTGCTCGATACTAAACGTGCGCATGACAGGGCTGAACGGGCAGGTGGTGACAGCCAGGGCGAGTATGTTCGGTAATCGTGAACTTTTTCCTTTATGTTTTCATGCTAACCAGCTGTGATCATTTCAGGGTGATCCTTGGCGACAGCTCGTCCTGCATACATATGATGTTCTTTGGGAAGCCTGCCATTGCCGCGGCTAGGCGTCTGGTGGAGGGCGCGTATTATCGAATTCAACATTTTCGCCTGTCTGACAAGCAGGGGGGCGGGTTCAACATCAGCTACATCGCAGCTGATAGAACCCTATTCGAGCGCCTCGTAGACACACCGAAGACTTGCGACAAGGGTATTGCGGAGAAGAACCTGGATAAGAGCTATCAGTGCATGAAGGGCCACTTTCATGCTTTGAATTTGCATGAAGTTAGGAATATTTGCGCTAGTTGTGGTCGCGATGTCAAGATGGAGTTGAATCGTGTCTGCCAGTCTACAAAATGTACGAACGAAATGGGAACTGGAACAGTGGAACCTTCCAAGAGTCTTATCATGAACATAATTGTGCAGGATAAGAAGGCGGGCGTGACTCTGGCTCCGGTGAGTCATGACACCTTTTTTGTCAAGTTAAACACCAGTGGCACCCATTTTCGCAAATATTTTGGAGACAAGCCCATTGACCAGTTTATCCGCGGTCGTCTGATCACAGACGAGACTCAGTCCGTGTTTGAGGCGGTTGCCAGCTCCTGGTTCAACTATGTCAAGAGTAGACTGCAGAAAACCAACAAGACTGTAGAGTTGAACTACAATCCAAAACCCTTTACACCAACGGCGGGCAATCCTGCCACCAGCGGAGGCATGTACATGAACACTCTTTACTTTGATGATTATGATCCAGAGGCCATCAAGGCCCGTGAAGACTATGCGGAAACCCTTCAAACCTTGGAAGCTTACAATGAGAAATGTGCGGCAGCCATCTAGCAGCAGATGCTTGCTCTTTTCGACCATTATTTAATCATGTAGTCGTGCGGATGTCATCCCACTAGCTATAATATATATCTCCTATTTACTCGTTCAGCTTTGCTCAGCCTCTCCCAATTTTCCAGATGCAAAATGTTAATGGACACATTTCATGTCCTTATCTCCCGTGTAGTCTCCGGTTCGATGACGAGGCGGTGTTTGCTCGGCATCTGCTAGAGCATAATACACTCTTCCAGGGAACTGGCGCTGTTACCTCTTTCACCTGTTCGGTCTGCCGTTTTACCCAGCACTTTGTGTCGGCGGACTTATTGGCTCAACACCAGCAGGATGCGCATGCCAATCGTCTTCTCTCTCAGCCAGGTCGTCATTGGTGAGTACTCTTTTGTTTTCGTTGGTTATGCTTCACATGTGTGGTGTTTAGGGCGTGTGACCTATGCGTCGAACCCAGCCACTTCGACAGTCTTGACGCGTTAACCACGCACAAAAGACTCTACCATCCCACCATCCCCTTTAATCGTGATGTTCAATCTGCGCATCGTACTCCAGGCGATGCTCAAGCTGAAGCCCTGCCTCCTGTTCATCTTCCGGCTGGAGAACGTTGGGGACATTTGACCGTTGATGGTATCCTTAGAACAGAGCATATGGTTGAAATATCAGGCCATCACCAGGCAATCCAGCGGGTGGAGCTCCTCCAGGCAAATTGGGATGTGGACATGCTGCCGCCATCTCACCTCTTTGATATCTTTAACGAGCGACGTCGGGATCTGTTCGCAATCGGGGCTTTTTTTCTGCAACGCTATACTCGTATGAAAGTGAGCGTTGGCATACGCTCAGTATTCCAACAACTACATGGGGACCCACCCGAGCTATTGGCCGACTATGCACGTGCCCCCACCGGGGCTGTGTTCAACCTCGAGGATTTGTCTTTGCTCGTTGACAAGTCTACCCATCATCTGTGGCAATACATTGAAGACTTTTTGCGAAACGGGAGTGGTTGGCAGTTGCGGGGTTATGCTAGTCTCTTTATCGATCTTTACAAACTTCCTGCCCTGCGTGTTGGACAGTACCAGATGACACCGCGAGAACTTCGTCTCAAGCGACACTGTATTACCAATGTCAAGTCCAATGACGATTGGTGCTTCAAGTGGAGTGTCGTGGCGGGGTTTGTGGGTCGAACCTTGAGAGATAATGGAGACCTGCCCCTTCCCAACTGTGAAAGTGTTGAAACGTATGAAAACTGTGTGGGCATGTGGAGTAGTTTGAACTTTGATGGAATTACTCCCGGTGAAATGACGATACAAACTGCAAAACTGTTTGAAATAAATAATCCAGGCATAGCCTTGAATGTTTATGTCTATCCCAACCCTGATGCCGAGCTCACACCTGACCTGGTTAAACGTGGTAAGCGTGATCCGAATTTTGTTCGCTTGACAAAGGAATTGAAAGCAGAGAGAAAGTCGCGACTGAAGCCAATGTGCATATCCAAGCATGTTCACGATGACGACCGAATGTTGCTCCATCTCCTCATGCTGGAACATCCGACCACTGGTGCGGCTCATATGGTTACCATCAACAGTCTTGAACAGTTCTTTATTGATAAGCATAGTCACACAGATCGTATAGTGTGTCCCAAATGTTTTCATTCTTTTCATGGGAGGCAACGACATCGTAATTACAAGGCACATGTGACAAACTTTTGCTCGCGGCCTGAATTGGACCAATATAATGTAGATTTTAAAGAAGATGTTCTAGAGTTCAAATCATCACACTACTTCTTTCATGTTCCTTTTCAAATCATTGGCGACTTTGAAACTTATACACAAACTGACGGCAGATTGAACCATAGCTCACCTCGTCGTACTGTTGTTAATCGGCAAGAGATTATGGGCTACAGCTTGGCGGTCATAACTACTCCAGAGGTGACTGCACATGTTCAACACAAATTTGAACAGTCTACTTACAACGGGCCTGACGCTGGAGAGAAGTTTATTGGAGCTTTTCTGAAACTTAAGGCCCAGGTACTAGCCGAAGTCAGCCGGTTACGCAAGCTGCATAAGACTTTGAAGCCGCTGTCTGCCTTTACAGACGATGAATTGATCCTAAGCGAGAAGAGGGAGTGTCACATTTGTGAGCATAGAATTTCACAGAACTGGACCAATGCTGAATATACTGAAGAAAAGGAAGTTTGGGAAGATTTTCTCACTGCTGACCGTTTTTTGCGTGTGGACAAGCACTCTCTTCCCCCGGGTTATTGGCATGGTTACAAGGTTATTGACCATTGTCACTTCAGGTATGCTATCTCATCCAATTGTGTTGGCGGTGGTTGTTTACTATAATTTTTTCTCTTAGCGGCAAAATACGTGGTGCCTCTCACAGTGTTTGTAATATGGGGTTTCAATGGAGAAGTAAAAAGGTGTGTCTGTCTGTCTGTCTGTTCGACTCTTTTCTAGTGAAAACTCATGCTACTCTTGTTTTAGGTTCCGGTTTGGTTTCATAATGCGGCGGGGTGAGTACTCTGGGTGCTTTATGTTGTTTGTCTTTACTCACTTTAAACTGTTAGGTTTGATAATGCTTTGCTTCTACCTCTTTTACAACGGCATCCTAAAGACTTTACACCCAAGCAAATTATCGGATCAAATTTTGAAAGTTTCAAGTGTGTGGATTACGGCTCCTTTGTGATACGGGACTCGTTTCTGATTCTGCATACAGCATTGGCAAATCTTGTCAGCACATTAAGAGCGCAGGGTGTTGAGAAGGCCGACATGTGGCAATACTTTCCACATACTAAACGCTGGCTGCAAACACATTACGGTCCCGACTCTGGTGTGGATGAAACAGACCATGAACTCCTGCTGAAAAAGGGTGTCTATCCCTATGAATATATGTCTTCTTTGGACAAGTTAACAGATGCTTCGCTCCCGGTTCATCAGTCTTTCTACAGTGCACTGAGTGGTGGGAATGTCTCGAGTGATGATTATGCACATGCTCAGCGTGTCTATTCTGCATTCAAGTGTCGGACTTTGCGGGATTACACTGACATCTACGTTGCTTCCGATGTTGTTCTTTTGGCTGATGTTCTTGCCCATCGACGAAAACTGATGTATCAAACATTTAAACTCGACATCTGCCACTTTATTTCACTGCCGTCCTATGCAATCCAGGCTGTGTTGAAGATGACGCGAGTACAACTCGAGCTGATTAAAGACCCGAGGATGATCGCCTTCATCGACAGAGGTGTTATTGGCGGGGTTTCTATGGTCGACACTTGTTTGTTTACCGCTAATTCACCCTACATGGATAATCCAGACTATAATTCAACCCTGCTTTTGGGTAAACAGAGTCCTTCTAGTCCACTGTACGACCCATCGTCTGGCAAGCAGGAAATCATGACCTTCGACGTCAACGGTCTCTATTCGGGGTGTATGAGAAAACCTCTTCCTTACAAAGACTTTCGTTGGGAAGACCCTTCTATCATCACCGATGCCCTCATTCACAACTATTCTGACGACGATCGACGTGGTCTGCTTGTTGAGGTGGATATGGAGTATCCTCGCGCTCTTCATCGGACCCATGACACCTTTCCATTAGCCCCTGAACATGTGCAAATACCAAAGTCTGAGCTCTCTGCCTTTCAACGAGAATATTTGGATGCTCAGAACATGAAACATGCTACCGGTCAAACAAAGGTTATTCCCAACTTGTGGGACAAGACCAATTATGTGTGTCACATCAAAAACTTGCAGCAGTATGTACGACTTGGGATGAAGCTTCGAAAAGTTCATGCGGTGGTCTCTTTCCGACAGAAGCCCTGGTTGCTTCCGTATATTGAATTGCTTACGACTCTTCGTCAATCTAACTATCGGGATCCGTTTGCGGTGGCTAGCTGGAAGCTCCTTATGAACGTGGTATATGGGAAATTCATTGAGGATGCGAGAAAATATCGTGATTTTCGTATGTTTAACACTTTTGAAAAATTGGTGGAGTACATAAGTCGAGCCGAGTTTGAGTCTGGGCGAGCCTACGACGAAAATTGTGGAGTTGTTGAACTGAAAACTGGTGTTCCGTTTTCCAATAAACCGCGTTACTTGGGCATGACCATCCTGGCTTATGCAAAAGAACACATTTATGATTTTCATTACAATCTAGTCATGAAAGAATTTGCAGAAACAGAAGTTCGACTTTTAATGACAGGTAGTATGTTCATCATCCCATCAGGGCCCCGCTTATTTTATTTGTATTTCAGATACTGACTCGCTCTGCTATGGCTTCACTACGGACAAGGATGTGCCACGGATTTTTCATGATAAATTCGGGCACATGATGGACTACTCCAACTACCCACCGACTCATCCATTTTATTCCAACGCAAAACGACTCATGCCTGGTCAGTGGAAAGAAGAGTGGGGTGGGGCCGTCCTTGATTCGTTTGTTGGTCTCAAGCCCAAGATGTACTCTCTCCACTTGGCCCATTATCCAACGGACCGTGCTGAATGTCAAGAAGTGTCTGGCAAACAAGCGGCTAAGGGTGTTCCTTACAGCTATAAAGTGAAACAGTTGTCTCATGCTGCCTATGTGAAGGCGATTGAGGAACACCAACGGTTGGAGGTGGTGTATCATAGACTCCAGCGGAAACGTATGGAGATTAATCTTATTCAAGAGACTAAAGCGGGGCTGAACTATTTCAACGATAAAAAATTTGTCCAGAGTACTACTGAGCCTAATCATAGTTTTGGATTTAATCCCTTGTAACTAATGGTCTTTGATTATTTTTTAGAACACTATGGATAGACAAGTCAATTTACTCGACTTGAATGTTAACCCTGATGGAGCCCCAAATGGGGTCTACGTGATTCCTGTGCCCGGGGCCCCACACCTTCGCTTCATTGTTACTGTTGCGGATGGGGTCTGCACGTTCAGACCAGCCAGGGTTGAGGCTTCTCTGGAGGGCGGTTGATGCTCTTGAAACATGAAACATGTCATTTTTATTTCCTGTTCTTAAACATGGACAGGTCTTTGTAACTAATTGTCATTGTGTTTTACAGACTGAGAAAAATGTCACTTGTCAACATGGATGAGATGCTTGATGATGTCGATGTAGGCTCTGGCTCTGGATCTGATGGGAATTTCAGTTTCGATAGTATCGATATCGTTGACAGTGATATCCTTGCTGATATGGATGATATCCTCAATGAACTGGAAGATATGGAGACTGTGCCAGCTACACCGCACAATGTCAATCTCGAGTACACGCCACTGCCCTCCTGTGACGAGTTTCTTCTTGTTTTCTTCATTGCTGTTGGTGGCTACATTGCTGCAATGTACTTAGTTGTTGCTCTAATTGAATTGTATCGCTCCTATCGCAACTAAAAGATACACACAATTAAGCTGTTGTCTTATTTTCAGACTTGAAATGGCCCATTGTGAAACTATTGCCTCGGTCTATCTGCCCCGGTGGGAGATCATCTGGATCGCTTATGATCATCGTGCCAGCCTCCCACATAGAGCTTACGAGCATAATTGTGGCTGGGACTTTCTCACTCTTGAGACTGTGACAATTCCTCCGCTCACAACTGTCAAGATACCCACTGGAGTTGGCCTAGGTATGATATATACACCACACTACTGCCTATTGTATCCCTGTTTATGTTCTAGCTAACATGCCGCATAACGTGTTTGGCCTCCTTGGCTCTCGGTCTAGCACTTTTGCCTCGAGCCTTCAGGTGGATCAAGGACGAATTGATTGTGACTTTCACGGTCAAATACATCTTTCTGTGCGGAATACTTCCAATACTGAGGCCTGTCTCGTGAAGACTGGACAGAGGATTGCTCAGATCACCTTTGTGGTCATGCCTCTGTTCGACTTCTGTGAGACGGTCATGATTCCTCAGGCCCGTCTTGCCGAGTTGTATAAAACACGGTCGCCAGCCTCGTCCTCGGGCCCGATCGCTCGCTTTCTCCATGGGAGTCTGTTCGAATCTCGGGCCTTGACTCAGATATCCCCCGAGTGGAGTGCTTGGTTCAGTCCCAGGATGAAGGACAGCAAGACTATTGACAGTTGGTTCGTAAGACAGAAACGGGGACAGAAAGTGCGAACCCTTGTCAACTACATCCGGAGTTTGTTTGACAAGACATCAAACGATGATCCTGCATGTGGAGCTCATCGGGTGCACTATGTTCATGATGAAGAAGACGAATCCGAACTTTTGTCACGCAAGATGGAAAATCTCGGGTTTGGCTCATCTGGTGTATAAGAATCCTTGTATGTGTGTGTGTTTAACTGCTATATGCTCTATAGTCCTCTTTTAGTTTTGTGTTTCAGACCAATAAACAATGGCCGATTGTCAGTCTAGTTTTCATGCGATCATCATCGTACTCGAAGGGAACGTGGGTGCAGGCAAAAGTACCCTGCTAACACGTTTGTCTAACGATGCGACGTCATTGAAGACTGTCCTTGGTGGTCCTTGGTCGAAGATTGAAGTTCGTCCAATTGTTGAGCCTATTGGGGAGTGGACGAATGTGGATGGTGAAAATATGCTTGAGGCTTACTATGTCGACCCTCATAGATACGCCTTTGAGTTTCAATCAGCTATACAGCATACCTATCTACAACAGTTGAGACAGCTCACAAGTTGTGAGGCTGTTCGCGAGCGGGAAAATGAAAACCGTCTGGACATCATAATCACTGAGCGATCCTTCTTCTCCAATCGACATGTTTTCACTGAACTTGCCTACAAGAAAGGATACTTGACAAAGTTCCAGTATGATGTGTTAACTAACGAGTTTCAGTCCGCCGTGACTGGACATAAGTTCTTTCCCTGTCTGGATGGTCTCATCTATCTCAGAGCAGCTCCCAACAAGGTGACTATAATATTGCCGTCTCTCGTGGCACTATCTGATCAATTTGTTTATTTTTTAGTGCATGAGTCGAGTTATTAGACGCGGTCGTATGGCTGAGGTTTGTGCTGACTCGTTCTTTAACTGGGACTATATTACCGAGATTGGAAACGTGTATACCAGTTGGTTGGAGGCGGCCGATGTTCAGGCCAAAGTCACTCAGTGTCGTGATGGCTCGGATCCTCGACACAATGTAAATAAAACAATTTGCGTTTTTTTTATATTCACAAAACTTTTATTTATAGGAATCATTTGTTAAACATTTGGTCATTCAAGATTCTACGGACAACATTGATGAAACTTATGCCCGGTTCAAGGACACGGTGATTGCTATTGTGAAGGCGGTGATGTTGGGCGGTGAAGACTAAAGTCTGTGTTTCACAATTTCACGCGGTGTAAGATATTGTTTTAATTCTGTTAGTCTTGGCCCATTAACCCATTCATTGTATGCTGGGCCATAGTTTTGCCATTCAATTAAATAAACTGGTTGACCATTTTCGTCCTGTTTTCGCTGTATAATTTTGAGTATTTTAAAGGGTGGTGTTTTGGGTGGATTGTATGCTGACAACTCATTTTCAAACCACGTTATAGGCGGTTTCTCCCCGGTCACATAAGTCTGTCCCGTTACAACTGGTCCCTTCAACGTTTTCACCCAGTATCTTGCACGGGGTAAATTGGAAAAGACTTTGGCAATTTGAAAGATCTCTGCCGTGTATTTCGGATGGTAGCCCCGACGCATTTTGCCTGTGTTATTCTCTACGATTTGAACGTAATCGTCGAGTTTGAATTTTGGTTTTTTGGGCTGTCCCGCTTTCTCGTATCGCTTGAGGTGGGCCGCAAGTAATTGTTGTTGATTCACATTCTGCTCGGCTTGGTGTGGAGACATCCCGATGGAACGATGTTTTCGATTTTTGTATATGATTAGCGCCGGTGCCAATAAGTCTATCCAACGACCGTCTGTCGCGTAGGCTTCCATTTGTTTGTGGAGTATGTCTTGGATTGTTCTGTTGAAGCGTTCTACGACTGCGCATTTACGTGCTGGGTGTGGTTGTCCTATGCGCAAGTCAATGTTTTCGTTCCGACATGCGTTGATGAATGCGTGATTGTTAAATTCGGAGCCTTTGTCTGTGTGAATTTGTTTTGGTGGGGGGTTACAGTTTGGTAAAAAGTCGTGATAGAACGCGTTGAGAACTTCTTCGGCACTGGTTGTAGCTATGGGTGTTACCCATACCCATTTTGTGAAAACATCGATGAATACAACAATCATTTTCTTGTTCTCGTTTTCTTCTCCTTTCTTATTGTCAATGTAGCATATATCACATTGAATTTGTTGTCGTTTCCTGTACACGTAGATGGGGACCGCATCCTTTCGTTTGCGAAAAGGTCGAAATCGTGTGAATGCCGTGCTCTTCTGTAGTTGGTCTGTCACTTCTTGTGCATTAAATCGACCATTGTAATGCTCTCTCACGTTTCGCTCGCTGCCAAATGAGAACGGTCTGGCTTGTTGATATGCTATAGTAACTGGATCGTTTGGTAGGATTGGTAGGGTTGCCATTGTTTATTTGCTTGTCCAACTGGAGTTTATAGTTCAAATAGTGACACATCTAAGATCGTTGAATCTTGGGTTTTCAACCGTTTGTCTGCCGCATCCCCATCCGTTTCTACTGCGACGACGACGTGTAGAGTGTCTACGACGAGTTGAATATCTTCGACGCGGACGACGACGTCTGTATGCTTTTCTACGTGGGCGACGACGACGAGAGTATGTTCTGCGACGATAGCGCCGACGTCGACCGCCCACTAGGGCTGTTTCATCGTCTTCTTCTTCTTTAACACTTGTCGCCGGCTGTACGATTCGTCCGCATCCCCGACCGCTCTTCGCTAAGGTTCTTTTTTGTTTCTCCCTCAACCTGATCCTCTTGCGACTGTTGTGTTCCAATTTTCTAATTCTCCTATCCTCGTCCTTTGTGTTAGCATCGTCATCGTCCTCACCATTATTGTCCTCGTCGTCCTTGTTGTCCTCCTCTTCGTCTAGCATATCTTCAATTTCCTCGTCGGTTTCCAGTTCCTCGCCGCTGTCGGTATCTGTAACCTCCTCGTCTTCGGAGTACATTTCATCGTCGTCCTCGTCCTCTGTCTCTTCTTCGGTGGCCTCCTCTGTTCCCTCGTCGTCTTCTGACATTGTTACCTCATCGTCACTTGTCTCATCTCGGTCATCGTTTTCTTCCCTTTTCTTGCGTATATTGCGAGGCTTGCTTTTCTCGCCGCGCTGTGGACATGTGGTCTGCTGTGTGCTGGATGACGTGTCAAACCTGCATTTTTTTGCTTCCATGTTTTGACCTCTATTGTCTTTACGCTTTCTTATCGCGTGTCGGTTCCCTGCACCAACCAAATTCTTGTAGGTGGGCGGTTTCTCTCTTGGTGCGGACACTTCATAGTAGGCTGACGGATGTAATGCAAACAGTGCTTTACATCCCACCCCTCCTAGTCCCTGTCCGCATTGCCTATTGTTTGTTTTCTGCATTGCAGTTGTTTTGCATAAATAGTCGTGTGACACTTGTTTGTTTCTAGTCGCAAATCTGTCTCTTAAGTTACCTCACATTAATCTCTAGCATGACTTCTCCTCGTCTTGTCATTAGCAACATTAAAATCACAATCGCGACAACTATTCCATTTCATTCTTGTAATGAACAGATTGAAATCGATAACAAAATCTATGCGGTCAAGATATATAGCACCAGTCCGTGGTTTATTAATGTTACTGGTCTTCGGAGTTTTGCTGACATTTCCAGTATTCGGTCGTTTCTAACCGCTCGCGTTCTCTCACCATCCAACATCAAACGTGTCCATGTTGACAGCATATTTGCATCCAGGCGGTTATCCAGTCCGGTGCTCTATGATATGGAGCGCATTGCCCAATTTTGTCAAGTTCACTGTAAACAGGATTACTTTGTTTCCTACAATCCTGAAATTACCACCAGCAAGTGTCTACTTTTACCACGTCGAAAAATAGAAAAGCGAAACAAGACCAGCTCTAAAATCAGACTTAAGCAGGTCAACTTGCGACACGTGAAACCACCGCAGATCAGTCTCTTTCATACGGGATCGGTGACGGTTATGGGCCTCCGCTCTGTCGGTCAGATTGGAGAAGTTGATACGCTTATCGAGCAAATATACCAGGATGGGTTCAAGCGACCAGTCAACATCGCGAACAACACGAAGTCTAAAGACTTTTTCAAATCTAAATACAGATAAAGAAAAGGCCTTTTATCTTTGTCAGGGGAAGCGATGGGTTATTCAGGCATTCATTGATCTTTTTGCGCACGTGCTAAAAAAGCATATAAAGCTTCCCCCGAAAATACTTAAACAAGTGAAACCTTTTCGAAAACTTATGAAAGTGATGACGTCAAAAAAGTCAAGTCTTCAACTTAAGAAACGATACCTATGCAATGTTCTAAGTCGAAGTGTGTTCTTTCCCCTGTTGGACAAGTACCTAATTCCTTTGGGATTAAAATTCTTGAAGAAGGTGGTACCTGGCGGCCGTTCTTTGACTTGAGGCTAGTATGCGGAACATTACCTTTGTCTCTACCCAAGATCAGACTGTGTTTCGAACAAATACCTCTGCATGTTTCAATGTGTTGGTTGATAAACATGATGCTGATGAGAAGTCGAGCTGGATTTTCCTACATACTGCCATCCTGCCTCTTGCTATCGACCGCTCTTCTGTTCTACATGAGTCTGACCAAGCACAGCTCTTTCACATTACTTGTTCACTCGTTCAAGAGAGTACTATCCTTAATTCTACTTTTGCCAACCTCTACAAGATTTTCTGTCTGGCTAAGGATGATCATATTGTCAACTTTAAGAGGCCGGACTACCTACCTTTGGTCACAAGTGATGTTGACGATGTGATATTGTTTGAAGTTCGTCCGTTCGATAGAATCAATTCTACTCCGGATCTACGTGTTGCTGTCACACCGACGGTTCTCAGTTTCTTCCAGCAGTCTGTCGTAAGTTTGCCTGCCTATACCATGCCAAGTTGGCATAGTGACCAGTACAGAATTGTCTTGGACTCATCGGACAAGTCAAATGCACGGTATCGAGACAACACTGGCTGCAGTTTTGACTTGGCGCTTCCGCAGCCAATTGATTTGCATAATCAACGCTGGGAACTTGAGTTGAATTCGCTATTTATTCACAAGCGTGTATTTAGCGTTTTCCCTCTTGTTGTGCCCAGTGAGGATGTTCATTTTTCCATTGTGACTGTGCGTCGCGTTCAAATCCCGCGTCCGGATGGAGAGTTTGACTACGACATGCGAAATTCGGTTTCTGATGACACATTGAAAGATCCAAATGCAGCATATCAGACGTTCGATTCTCCCTTCGATCTCGTCCGTCACATCAACTCTCAGTTCCGTCGCTATTCAAGGCAAAATGGAGATGCTAAATTTGTCTTTCGACCCGCACTTGGCAAAATTGTGTGGACTTATGGACGTGGAAAGGACAATAGTTTTCAGCGACAGTCTGCAGCTGATTTAGATATCTACGATGTTTATGTGAGCATGCCAAAAAATGGGCTCGGTAAACTCTTGGGCTTTGTCGAATCTTATGGACCCAGTCAGTCCTGTAACGACAGTGATGATGCCAGTGGTAGTGATAGCGGAGCTGAATTTGACAATGCAGACTTCAAAATATACTTCTCTGTTTGGCGACAGCCAGCTGATGATCTCGATGGGCCGCTGCAGCGGGCTGTGACGACTATAAAAACTGGCGCCTTTCTCGCTTTTCCGACGACTGGAGAAATATTTCCAAAGACTATATTGGTCACGTGTAATCTAGTGAAAAACTCTAGTGTTGGCGGTCGGTTTGTCCGGCTGTTGCGGGTGATTAATACAAGAGAAAATTTTAAGGATCCCTTCATTGTGGCTTCTGACTTTGAACATTCTATGCCAGTTGACCTGGATGTTACAAGTTTTGCAAGTGTTCATATTCAGCTTTGTGCGTTATCTGGTCAGCTGTTGCCTCCTGCTGAATGGTTGTCTTCGTGTGGTACTATTAAAACTGTTGTTGAATTAACATTGCGAAAATGTGACATTAATTAACTTAAGATCGTTGTTGTCTAATTTGTAAATAAACACTGCTTCTCGGGTTATGAGATTCAATCTTTCTCGAAAGTTAACACGTCTGAAAGGCATCATGAGTGCTCATCTGAATGTGAGCACACAGGTGGGCGGCTATAATCTTGAGGACAATACTGACCCTGAATTTGCCAATTCGGTCTATAACATCTTCGATAAAGATGCGCCTCCATCTGAAACGGATAAACGCTATGCTGTATACCTCTTGCCGGAAAGAAAAATTGCCGAAGACACGACTGTTATCACTTACACTATGACTAAACAAAATAACAAGTTTACAGACTTGGCGGGAATTCGAATAGTCGGAGGAGTACAACTGGAAAAACAGAAAAACGGAAAGGGTGACTGGAAACCTATTGATGCATCGGACACTGTGAGTGTTATAAACAATGTGGCGCAATCTCAATTTTCAAAAATTATTGTAACATTGAACGATACGGAGATAACAGATCCGG
>ERZ802829.12-NODE-12-length-13719-cov-20.539374_pt1 | contig 13719 bp, 2 predicted proteins | sample MGYA00345653_ERZ802829 | MGnify/ENA primary metagenome ERZ802829 (study PRJEB30503, sample SAMEA104212374) | marine metagenome | biome: Westerlies Biome; feature: [SRF] surface water layer (ENVO:00010504) within the epipelagic zone...; material: water... | reverse complement strand
AACGTATTATTTTTAGGAATGAATTGGACCCGGTTGAAGAGGAGGATGCTGTAGGCCAGGACCGGCATAATGACACTCCCAGGCCAGATGGGCTAGATCCGCAGGATGACCCGGATGCTACCTTAACCAATGAGGAAACTGTAACAGACAGAGGGTTGGAGGCTGTTACATACTCTGGGTTGAGGAGGTCACCCAGATTGAGAGATGAAATTCTGGGAGCTGATGAGACCATAAATGATGCTGCCTTGGCTGGAGTCATGGGTGCAAATTATGCTGATGAGGAAGCTGAAGATCTACGTAGGAGGGAGCAGGAGGAAGCTGGAGATCTACGTGGAAGGGAGCAGGAGAGAGCCTCTGAGGATATTAGGACCCCGGCTAATACAGCTGGACCTGATGAGAGCAGGCGCACTAGGTCTGGTCACAAGATCTGGAGCTTTGGAGACAAGAAGTGATGCTTAATGACTATGCTAGGTCATGTAAGCAGGAGGAGGTGTAGGATGAAAGAAAAATAGTATTATTTTATATTTGTGTTTAAAATGTAATATCTATCTATGTGTATATATTGGTATAAAAATGTGTATTGCTTAGAAATATATTCAGTTGAAACCATCCCCTTGGCTAAATCACTATTATTTCAAGGCCTAAACTTGTTTATTGTCTGTATACTGCCACGGGATCAGTATATTAGGTGACCTCGGTCTTACAGTCAGATTTTACTACATGGTGACAGCGGTATAGATGAGAACAACACGCCAACAGAGAAAAGAGAATAAAGTAAGGATCAAAGTGGAGGTATAAGGTCAGTAAATAGGCAAGGTTGATACAGGCCATTTCAAACCATATAAGTTGTTTGACAACAATTTGGTGGACAGAGAAAGATTGGAGCTGATAATAAAGTAATAAAAGCCATTTGGTATTAACTGGGTGTCCAATATGAAATTGGACATATAGAAACAAGAGACCAGAATAAAGGTGTAATTATAAGTATTACATTAAGAAAAGGTGATCTTGATAAAGTATTGTAATATTCAGATTACAAGTAGAATAATCTCAGATAATATTGTAATTAGGGGGTTACAATAGAAAGGGATATTCAAGATACAAAGATACAAGATATAATGTAATTTAAAAGAAAATAAATTACAGAGTAAGGGTAAATTCAGATAAAGTGTAATTAAAGGTTGCATGGAAAGAATTTGCCTGAGAAGAGAACAGGGGAAAACTAAGTGTGAGACACCCTGTAGTTAGCAGTAAAGTCATAAGAGCACGAGATACCGGATTCAAGTTAGCCTAGGGGCAAATTAGTATAATCTGGTGTGCAGGGATTTTCATTATAAAATTTGTATTAGTAGAATATTAGCAGTGTTAACATAACTATTAAAAGTTGAGATCAGGTTAACATTATTTAATATATTTTAAGAAAAAAACTAATACAAATTATCATTTTGATTAATCAGAGTAACAGTACGTTATACGGCATATATATATATAAGTTAGTAAAAAAAAAAAAAAAGTTAACTTGTTACAGAGTGTATATATATCTGTTTTAGGATGTCTTCTTTAATCTACATAGATGATGACCAGGTAGAGATTAAGGACGGGAAGGTTAGTGCACCAACAGGCAAAGTGTTGGGATTGAGAGACATGGATTTGACACCGGAACAGAGAGAAATGCTCGCTGATAGAGAGGAAGAGGACGAGAAGGAGTTACTTAGACAGGCATGGTATGTATTAAATACTTTGACTGATCAGGAAGCAGTGTCTTACAACAACATGGAGGAAACCGCTAAGGTAAAGTTTCTTTTTGGATTAGTAGCATTATGTAAAGACCTACAAAGAGATATGAAGCCGTGGCCAGTTGATACCGGTAAAAGAGTAACCACTGCCGCCGAAAGGCTGGCAGAGATGACGGGGTTACTATCGGTGGGCCTTTTGAGGGCGGCAAATTCCCGCACTACAGGTATATTGGATACCACCCAAAGGTTAGACACTATGGAGGAGATAAAAAAATCATTAGCTAAGCAGGCTACAGAGAAAGAGACTGGAAAAACTAAGGTTAGTGAAGAGGAGGATGCCAGGGAAATATTAAATATAACTTCTGAGTTGTGGCAACACCCCTTTGAAAAAAACCTGTACTTGTTGCCTTTAGGCAAGGAGATACCAGAAATTTACCAGGGTCCAGACAAATTGCCCAAATACATGCTCCTGACCCTACAGGAGTACTGGTCTAAAAAAGACGAAGCAGTACCCCTAATAACGTATAAGGAGGGGGGGGACATGATCAGGTGGGCTGACATGGTAATGCTTACAATTGCTCGTGCTATACAGGACATACCCACGAAAAAACAGAAGCTATGGCTACACATAGCCCAGAATACGAAAGTTTTGGATGCCCTGCCTGATATTGAAAGGTATGTGAGGAACCCTAAAATATCGTTTATTAGATTATGCTATGAGGTAAGGAAAGGGTTAAGTCAGGATAGTACTAGAGCTGACCTGCAGGATGAATATGGACAAGCCAGACAAAAGGTAAGCGAAACCCCGGTCATCTTTATAGACCGGGTCAACAGGTTGAGACAGATGGCTTACGGGACAGGCACAGACGACCTGGAAGAGCCCACTTATGAGAATTCATGGCACCAGCATTACGAGGTATGTACCAGGGGTCTCATAAATAAACAACTAATGAGTGAAGTACATCGGTCTAACCCTACCACACAAAGTGGGTTAAGAGAGGCAGTGAAGGCGGCTGACATGTGGCTGCGCCGTAGTGTTAAGCAGGGACTAGTACCCGGACAGGTAGACCCTAGAGCACTTACTGGGCTGACTCCTAGTACAGGTATTGCAGTGATGCGGTCACCTGGGAGTGATAGTAGTAAGCAATGTAACCATTGTAAAAAACCGGGACATACTGAAGATACTTGTTGGTTCCTGCACCGTAATTTGATAAAATGCTTCAACTGTAATAAAGTTGGACACATGCGGAAGCAGTGCACTGAGAAGCCACAGGTAAGAACAGGAAAGGGAGGTAACATCCAACACTTGGCGGAAAATGCTGGGTCAGGTGAGCTAAGTATGGAAGATTTACACTGTCCGGTTTTTCAGGCTGGCAGCCAACAGTAGGGGACACTACAGCTGCCGAGACTCAGGAAGTCCCGAATATTAGTCAGATACAGGCAGGTATGAATATGACCTGCTCAGGCGAGTTGATCACTGCAGGCAGGCAGGCTAAGGTAAAGATATTAGTAGATACTGGAAACAGTTTAGATAGCTGCGCTGCAATCAGCAAACAGAAAGCTGATGAACTAGGATTAAGAATAGAACCTTCCTCCTGTACCATAGGTACAGCTAGTAAAGGAAATTCTATGACTACCTGTGGCACTATAGATAATTTAAAACTTAGGTTTGGCGGGCAAGCCGCTCCGGTTGCATTAGAGAAGGTGGTGGTGCTGCCTGAATTAAATGGGGATATAAATTTAGGATCCAGATTCTTGAACAGCTATAACAGTACTCTGTCTTGGAAACAGGGGCAGGCCACATTACAATTATCTGACAAACAAGGAAAAGGATCAGAACCCATATTATTTCAAATGGAGCCTGCACAGGTTGAGCCCGAGTCCAGGGGGAGTTTATTAGTACTAGCAGCTGAAGTAGATGGATTAGTTAAGGTCACTATTAACAAGGACATGAGGATTGATCCTCATATTGCACAAAAGGTAATAATGAGGGTAGCTAACTTGCCAGAAACGGCCAGTATATTTATACCTGCAGGGCAGACCCAGAATGGGCTGGAAGTGGTAGATGGTATTTTTAGAACAACGAGGAGAGATAAAAATGATACAGTGTTTCAGATGTTATTTTTAAATAATACGGAGGGGGCATTAACCTTGAGGGCAGGCTTAACCAGTTTAGAAGTGTACACCTGCACAGATAAAGGTATAAGGTTGGATGCAGATGAGATGGCCCCACCGGTAACCGCTACAATCAACCAGTTAACAGGTAAAACGGTCAACCTTACCCGTAAAGAACAGGAAATACTGGATGAACTGAAAATACAGGAAAACCCCTATCTGAATAAGAACCCTGATATAAAAAGTAAAGCTATAGCATTAGTACTTAAATATGCTGATGTGTTTACACCCAGCAGTGAATCCCAGGTAGGGGTTACGGAGTTACTAGATATGAAACTGAAAATGAAGCCTGGGCCCGTAATCAGACAAAAGGTAAGACCTATGAACCCAGATATGAAGGCGTCAGCTGATAAACAGGTATCCAGTTGGTTAAAAGATGGTATTATTAGTCCATCAGTGTCAGAATATAGTTCACCTATGGTACCAGTCAAGAAGAAGGACGGAACAATCCGATGGTGTATTGATTTCAGACAGGTAAATGACAGGGTAATTGCAGATAGTTTCCCTATACCTAGGATTGAAGAACTAGTACAGGCAGCTGCAGGACACAAGTTGTACTCTGCTTTGGATTGTTTTGCAGCTTACCATCACATTAGAGTTCACCAAGATAGTAAGAAATACACTGCTTTCAGTACCCCAGATGGACATTATGAGTTTAACAGGATGCCATTTGGGATTAAACCGGCAGTCTCAATATTCAGTAGATTTGTAGCAATGGGTATGGCAGGAGTAAGCCCAGCACATGTACAAAAATACCTTGATGACCAGCTGGCACACACTAATGGACCGGTTAAAATGTTAGAGGTATTAGAACAGATATTTTTGAGACACAGGGAGTTAGACTTAAAGATAAAGCCATCCAAGACTCATTTATTTCAGACAGAGATACAGTACTTAGGACATAAGTTAAGTGAAGAGGGTATAACAATGATACCAGAATACCTGGAAAAGATATTGGAATGGCCCACACCTAAGGGAAAGAGTCAACTAAGCCATATGCTAGGATTATTTGGATACTATAGAGCGTTTATACCAGGTTTTGCACAACTAACCCGAGACATGAATGGGATAAAGGGTGAAAAAGCAATATTTAGATGGACAGATAAAATGACAGAAGATCTGACTGAGCTGAAAAATAGGTTTAAGCAGAGCACAGTTAGAACTTATCCAGATTATAAGTCACATAAGCCATTTGTTTTAACTATAGATTTCTCTTCTGAAGCAGTAGGTGTCTTATTAGAGCAGGAACAAGGAGGTAGTATGAAACTGATAGCAGCAGCTGGCAGAAAGACTACACCTGGAGAGACGCATTATGCTTCATGGAAAGGGGAATATGCTGCATTAGTTTATGGTATAAGGAAGTTTGAACATATGTTAGCATACAGACCTTTCATAGTAAAAACAGATAGCAAAACTTTGACTTTCAGATCCAACATTAAGCCAATAACAGGTATACTAGCCAGGTGGGTAGAATATCTATCTGGATTTGAGTTCACTACCCAACACATACCAGGCAAGGAGAATGTGGTAGCAGATGCAATTTCTAGGACACCAGAGCACTTAGATAAACCTTCTCAGGAGGAGGAGGAGGAAGCAGAGGCATATGCAGTACACCAGCTGCAGATGGCAGGAATCAAGGACAGACCAGGTAGCCAAGTACTGAACTTGACCAAATTTTCAGGGAACCAGCTGGAGATAGCACAGAAACAAGACAGAATCCTGAGTCAGGTTTATCAATGGATTAAGGACCCCACCACAGGTGAGGACAGGAGAAGGGCAAAAGGTCTACACAAAGACCTACAGTTCTATAAGGACGCGCTGCCATCAATCAGCCTAGTAACCACGGCAGATCAGAACAGAGTATTAGGACAGGTATACCAAAATTGGTTGGGGGAACCTAGGGTTAGATTACTAGTACCAGATAGCCTCAGAGATGAAGTGTTCCAGGCATGCCATGAGCATGAGATCTCAGGGCATTGGGGCCTGTCCACAATAGTGGCCAGAGCCAGAAACTATTTTATGTATCCAGGTATGGCCACAGACCTGGCAGCCAGGTATATGGTATGCCAGAAATGTATGAGAAAGACTAAAAAGGTGAGTACTTTCCAGCATGGGCATTACCCGGACAGAGCTGCACAGCCAATGGAGAGGCTGTACATAGACCTGTATGGTCCTCTTCCAGAGATTGAAAGGGCACCAGGGAAGGAAATAGGATCTAAACAAACTGGGAGCCAGCCAGGTAAGACCACATTTAAGTACATTCTGAGTGTGGAGGACAGTTGGTCCAGATATGTGGACCTGATACCAATACCAGATAAAACAGCAATAACGGTGGCTACTTACTTGACAGAGGAATTTACTAGCAGGTTTGGATTCCCAGCTGAACTCTACTCAGACCAAGGAAGAGAGTTCTGTAATCAGGTGTTCGAGGAACTACAGAGATTAGGTAAATATGAGCATATATTTTCCCCAGCGTATAACCCCCAGGCTAATAAAGTAGAACGTTTCCATAGAAATCTAACCAGTATGTTAACATTAGAATTAGATAGGGAGGATGTTAACTGGATGACAAAACTGCCTGCTATCAAATTGGCTTATAATTCAAAGGTGCATAGGGCAATTGGGGTAACGCCAGCTTTGGCGTTTTTAGGGAGGGAACTTAAGATCCCTATATCACTGATAATACCAGAACCTGCACCATACACCCTACAGACTTGGGTAGGCCAACTAAAGGACCGTTATACAAAAATCTTCGATAGAATGTATAAGAACTCCCAGGCTATGCACAGGGGAAATGCTGGATTGTACTCCAACAGGAAAGCAGCTTTCCAAGTAGGAGACCTGGTATGGTGGTGGACTAAGAGGCAGGTCCAGAATAAACCTTTGAAAATCACCCACAGATGGACTGGGCTGTACAGAATAGTGGAGGTTATGAATGAAATCTGTGTTCAGATTCAAGCTGAGAATATACCTGGGAAACCAATCACCACTACAGTGCACCAGTTAATGAAATACACTGGTGATAATATACAGCACCATGATGCTCCTAGACAGGATGAAGTGCTACACTTGCCTCCAGATGACGAAGTGGAATTTCAACCAGGGGAAGTGGAGGCCTCTGCTCCTATGGGCATGGGGGCTGTTGCACAAAATTCCAGGTATAATCTAAGATCACAGGGCTTCAGGAGGCCACCTGAATTGCCTCCACAGGAGGCCATAGAGGCAGAAGGAATAGAGGAAGAGATGGGACCCAGCACAAACCTGGAGGAACAGACCAGAGAGCCTGGAGGAGGAGAGGATGATTGGGTGCCTGAGAATGAGGATGAAGACTCGGGTGAGTTAGAGAAAACTATGATCAGTCAGGAAGAACTAACCAGGGAAAATGAAGGAAACGATTCTATTGTGAGCAAGGCTATGAGCCCCATCAAACATGTTCCAGGGGCTCCTAAGACTCCGGGGGTGCGCCATAGTACCCCTTGGAAAGAAACAGAGACACCAAACAGGTTTCAGATGCCTAGGAAACAACGTATTATTTTTAGGAATGAATTGGACCCAGTTGAAGAGGAGAATACTGTAGGTCATGACCATCATAATGACACTCCCCGACCAGATGGGCTAGATCCGCAGGATGACCCAGATGCGACCTTAACCAATGAGGAAACTGTAACAGATAGAGGGTTGGAGGCTGTTACATACTCTGGTCTGAGGAGGTCACCCAGATTGAGAGATGAAATTTTGGGAGCTGATGAGACCATAAATGATGCTGCCTTGGCTGGAGTCATGGGTGCAAATTATGCTGATGAGGAAGCTGAAGATCTACGTAGGAGGGAGCAGGAGGAAGCTGGAGATCTACGTGGAAGGGAGCAGGAGAGAGCCTCTGAGGATATTAGGACCCCGGCTAATACAGCTGGACCTGATGAGAGCAGGCGCACTAGGTCTGGTCACAAGATCTGGAGCTTTGGAGACAAGAAGTGATGCTTAATGACTATGCTAGGTCATGTAAGCAGGAGGAGGTGTAGGATGAAAGAAAAATAGTATTATTTTATATTTGTGTTTAAAATGTAATATCTATCTATGTGTATATATTGGTATAAAAATGTGTATTGCTTAGAAATATATTCAGTTGAAACCATCCCCTTGGCTAAATCACTATTATTTCAAGGCCTAAACTTGTTTATTGTCTGTATACTGCCACGGGATCAGTATATTAGGTGACCTCGGTCTTACAGTCAGATTTTACTACATGGTGACAGCGGTATAGATGAGAACAACACGCCAACAGAGAAAAGAGAATAAAGTAAGGATCAAAGTGGAGGTATAAGGTCAGTAAATAGGCAAGGTTGATACAGGCCATTTCAAACCATATAAGTTGTTTGACAACAATTTGGTGGACAGAGAAAGATTGGAGCTGATAATAAAGTAATAAAAGCCATTTGGTATTAACTGGGTGTCCAATATGAAATTGGACATATAGAAACAAGAGACCAGAATAAAGGTGTAATTATAAGTATTACATTAAGAAAAGGTGATCTTGATAAAGTATTGTAATATTCAGATTACAAGTAGAATAATCTCAGATAATATTGTAATTAGGGGGTTACAATAGAAAGGGATATTCAAGATACAAAGATACAAGATATAATGTAATTTAAAAGAAAATAAATTACAGAGTAAGGGTAAATTCAGATAAAGTGTAATTAAAGGTTGCATGGAAAGAATTTGCCTGAGAAGAGAACAGGGGAAAACTAAGTGTGAGACACCCTGTAGTTAGCAGTAAAGTCATAAGAGCACGAGATACCGGATTCAAGTTAGCCTAGGGGCAAATTAGTATAATCTGGTGTGCAGGGATTTTCATTATAAAATTTGTATTAGTAGAATATTAGCAGTGTTAACATAACTATTAAAAGTTGAGATCAGGTTAACATTATTTAATATATTTTAAGAAAAAAACTAATACAAATTATCATTTTGATTAATCAGAGTAACAGTACGTTATACGGCATATATATATATAAGTTAGTAAAAAAAAAAAAAAAGTTAACTTGTTACAGAGTGTATATATATCTGTTTTAGGATGTCTTCTTTAATCTACATAGATGATGACCAGGTAGAGATTAAGGACGGGAAGGTTAGTGCACCAACAGGCAAAGTGTTGGGATTGAGAGACATGGATTTGACACCGGAACAGAGAGAAATGCTCGCTGATAGAGAGGAAGAGGACGAGAAGGAGTTACTTAGACAGGCATGGTATGTATTAAATACTTTGACTGATCAGGAAGCAGTGTCTTACAACAACATGGAGGAAACCGCTAAGGTAAAGTTTCTTTTTGGATTAGTAGCATTATGTAAAGACCTACAAAGAGATATGAAGCCGTGGCCAGTTGATACCGGTAAAAGAGTAACCACTGCCGCCGAAAGGCTGGCAGAGATGACGGGGTTACTATCGGTGGGCCTTTTGAGGGCGGCAAATTCCCGCACTACAGGTATATTGGATACCACCCAAAGGTTAGACACTATGGAGGAGATAAAAAAATCATTAGCTAAGCAGGCTACAGAGAAAGAGACTGGAAAAACTAAGGTTAGTGAAGAGGAGGATGCCAGGGAAATATTAAATATAACTTCTGAGTTGTGGCAACACCCCTTTGAAAAAAACCTGTACTTGTTGCCTTTAGGCAAGGAGATACCAGAAATTTACCAGGGTCCAGACAAATTGCCCAAATACATGCTCCTGACCCTACAGGAGTACTGGTCTAAAAAAGACGAAGCAGTACCCCTAATAACGTATAAGGAGGGGGGGGACATGATCAGGTGGGCTGACATGGTAATGCTTACAATTGCTCGTGCTATACAGGACATACCCACGAAAAAACAGAAGCTATGGCTACACATAGCCCAGAATACGAAAGTTTTGGATGCCCTGCCTGATATTGAAAGGTATGTGAGGAACCCTAAAATATCGTTTATTAGATTATGCTATGAGGTAAGGAAAGGGTTAAGTCAGGATAGTACTAGAGCTGACCTGCAGGATGAATATGGACAAGCCAGACAAAAGGTAAGCGAAACCCCGGTCATCTTTATAGACCGGGTCAACAGGTTGAGACAGATGGCTTACGGGACAGGCACAGACGACCTGGAAGAGCCCACTTATGAGAATTCATGGCACCAGCATTACGAGGTATGTACCAGGGGTCTCATAAATAAACAACTAATGAGTGAAGTACATCGGTCTAACCCTACCACACAAAGTGGGTTAAGAGAGGCAGTGAAGGCGGCTGACATGTGGCTGCGCCGTAGTGTTAAGCAGGGACTAGTACCCGGACAGGTAGACCCTAGAGCACTTACTGGGCTGACTCCTAGTACAGGTATTGCAGTGATGCGGTCACCTGGGAGTGATAGTAGTAAGCAATGTAACCATTGTAAAAAACCGGGACATACTGAAGATACTTGTTGGTTCCTGCACCGTAATTTGATAAAATGCTTCAACTGTAATAAAGTTGGACACATGCGGAAGCAGTGCACTGAGAAGCCACAGGTAAGAACAGGAAAGGGAGGTAACATCCAACACTTGGCGGAAAATGCTGGGTCAGGTGAGCTAAGTATGGAAGATTTACACTGTCCGGTTTTTCAGGCTGGCAGCCAACAGTAGGGGACACTACAGCTGCCGAGACTCAGGAAGTCCCGAATATTAGTCAGATACAGGCAGGTATGAATATGACCTGCTCAGGCGAGTTGATCACTGCAGGCAGGCAGGCTAAGGTAAAGATATTAGTAGATACTGGAAACAGTTTAGATAGCTGCGCTGCAATCAGCAAACAGAAAGCTGATGAACTAGGATTAAGAATAGAACCTTCCTCCTGTACCATAGGTACAGCTAGTAAAGGAAATTCTATGACTACCTGTGGCACTATAGATAATTTAAAACTTAGGTTTGGCGGGCAAGCCGCTCCGGTTGCATTAGAGAAGGTGGTGGTGCTGCCTGAATTAAATGGGGATATAAATTTAGGATCCAGATTCTTGAACAGCTATAACAGTACTCTGTCTTGGAAACAGGGGCAGGCCACATTACAATTATCTGACAAACAAGGAAAAGGATCAGAACCCATATTATTTCAAATGGAGCCTGCACAGGTTGAGCCCGAGTCCAGGGGGAGTTTATTAGTACTAGCAGCTGAAGTAGATGGATTAGTTAAGGTCACTATTAACAAGGACATGAGGATTGATCCTCATATTGCACAAAAGGTAATAATGAGGGTAGCTAACTTGCCAGAAACGGCCAGTATATTTATACCTGCAGGGCAGACCCAGAATGGGCTGGAAGTGGTAGATGGTATTTTTAGAACAACGAGGAGAGATAAAAATGATACAGTGTTTCAGATGTTATTTTTAAATAATACGGAGGGGGCATTAACCTTGAGGGCAGGCTTAACCAGTTTAGAAGTGTACACCTGCACAGATAAAGGTATAAGGTTGGATGCAGATGAGATGGCCCCACCGGTAACCGCTACAATCAACCAGTTAACAGGTAAAACGGTCAACCTTACCCGTAAAGAACAGGAAATACTGGATGAACTGAAAATACAGGAAAACCCCTATCTGAATAAGAACCCTGATATAAAAAGTAAAGCTATAGCATTAGTACTTAAATATGCTGATGTGTTTACACCCAGCAGTGAATCCCAGGTAGGGGTTACGGAGTTACTAGATATGAAACTGAAAATGAAGCCTGGGCCCGTAATCAGACAAAAGGTAAGACCTATGAACCCAGATATGAAGGCGTCAGCTGATAAACAGGTATCCAGTTGGTTAAAAGATGGTATTATTAGTCCATCAGTGTCAGAATATAGTTCACCTATGGTACCAGTCAAGAAGAAGGACGGAACAATCCGATGGTGTATTGATTTCAGACAGGTAAATGACAGGGTAATTGCAGATAGTTTCCCTATACCTAGGATTGAAGAACTAGTACAGGCAGCTGCAGGACACAAGTTGTACTCTGCTTTGGATTGTTTTGCAGCTTACCATCACATTAGAGTTCACCAAGATAGTAAGAAATACACTGCTTTCAGTACCCCAGATGGACATTATGAGTTTAACAGGATGCCATTTGGGATTAAACCGGCAGTCTCAATATTCAGTAGATTTGTAGCAATGGGTATGGCAGGAGTAAGCCCAGCACATGTACAAAAATACCTTGATGACCAGCTGGCACACACTAATGGACCGGTTAAAATGTTAGAGGTATTAGAACAGATATTTTTGAGACACAGGGAGTTAGACTTAAAGATAAAGCCATCCAAGACTCATTTATTTCAGACAGAGATACAGTACTTAGGACATAAGTTAAGTGAAGAGGGTATAACAATGATACCAGAATACCTGGAAAAGATATTGGAATGGCCCACACCTAAGGGAAAGAGTCAACTAAGCCATATGCTAGGATTATTTGGATACTATAGAGCGTTTATACCAGGTTTTGCACAACTAACCCGAGACATGAATGGGATAAAGGGTGAAAAAGCAATATTTAGATGGACAGATAAAATGACAGAAGATCTGACTGAGCTGAAAAATAGGTTTAAGCAGAGCACAGTTAGAACTTATCCAGATTATAAGTCACATAAGCCATTTGTTTTAACTATAGATTTCTCTTCTGAAGCAGTAGGTGTCTTATTAGAGCAGGAACAAGGAGGTAGTATGAAACTGATAGCAGCAGCTGGCAGAAAGACTACACCTGGAGAGACGCATTATGCTTCATGGAAAGGGGAATATGCTGCATTAGTTTATGGTATAAGGAAGTTTGAACATATGTTAGCATACAGACCTTTCATAGTAAAAACAGATAGCAAAACTTTGACTTTCAGATCCAACATTAAGCCAATAACAGGTATACTAGCCAGGTGGGTAGAATATCTATCTGGATTTGAGTTCACTACCCAACACATACCAGGCAAGGAGAATGTGGTAGCAGATGCAATTTCTAGGACACCAGAGCACTTAGATAAACCTTCTCAGGAGGAGGAGGAGGAAGCAGAGGCATATGCAGTACACCAGCTGCAGATGGCAGGAATCAAGGACAGACCAGGTAGCCAAGTACTGAACTTGACCAAATTTTCAGGGAACCAGCTGGAGATAGCACAGAAACAAGACAGAATCCTGAGTCAGGTTTATCAATGGATTAAGGACCCCACCACAGGTGAGGACAGGAGAAGGGCAAAAGGTCTACACAAAGACCTACAGTTCTATAAGGACGCGCTGCCATCAATCAGCCTAGTAACCACGGCAGATCAGAACAGAGTATTAGGACAGGTATACCAAAATTGGTTGGGGGAACCTAGGGTTAGATTACTAGTACCAGATAGCCTCAGAGATGAAGTGTTCCAGGCATGCCATGAGCATGAGATCTCAGGGCATTGGGGCCTGTCCACAATAGTGGCCAGAGCCAGAAACTATTTTATGTATCCAGGTATGGCCACAGACCTGGCAGCCAGGTATATGGTATGCCAGAAATGTATGAGAAAGACTAAAAAGGTGAGTACTTTCCAGCATGGGCATTACCCGGACAGAGCTGCACAGTAGATGGTTTTTTTTTGCCCCTCTTTTTTTGCGCGCACTATATTCCCATGTTATTTGGTCTAACTAAGAAAAAAATTAAAAATTTTTTTTTTTTTTATTAGTAAAGTCAGCTTTTGGTAAAATTCGATTTTTTGGGACATCCCCTTATAAGAGCCAAAAAATAAAAGTTCTCCAAATATAGACTTCAATATACCAAATGAAAGGTCTTTAATAGCAGAAAACAGATCAAAAAGAA
>ERZ802829.11-NODE-11-length-14383-cov-15.897613_pt1 | contig 14383 bp, 3 predicted proteins | sample MGYA00345653_ERZ802829 | MGnify/ENA primary metagenome ERZ802829 (study PRJEB30503, sample SAMEA104212374) | marine metagenome | biome: Westerlies Biome; feature: [SRF] surface water layer (ENVO:00010504) within the epipelagic zone...; material: water... | reverse complement strand
CTATACCTTTTGCATCATGTAAAAATAATTTTTTAAAGTTATTAATAAGTAATTATAGGAATAGACGTATATCTGTGGTTCATCGGCGGAAATGAATGTATTATCTCTAAAGAAGTATTTATGTGTGTTCTGCAAATTGCAGGACGATGTCTAACTATAGATTCCCATAAAATAAATAAGAAAAATATAACTGAGATGATGGAGATAATAGACCCTACACTGGCAATAATATTTCAAAATATAAAGCTATCGGGGTAATCTGAGTACCGTCGCGGTATTCCTGCTAAACCTAAAAAATGTATAGGAAAGAAAGTCAGGTTTACTCCGGTAAATATCATAAGGAATTGAATCTTTAATCATTTAGGATTCATAGTTAAGCCTACTATTAAAGGGTATCAGTTAATAAAGGCCCCTATTAAAGCGAAAACGGCTCCTATTCTTAAGACATAGTGGAAATGGGCAACAACGTAATATGTATCATGAAGAACCACATCTAGCGAAGAATTCGACAGAACAATACCAGTTAGGCCTCCAACAGTAAATAAGAAAACAAACCCTAAAGATCAGTAGAGCGAAGGTGAGAAATTAAATCGCACTCCATGAAAAGTACCAAGTCACCTAAATACTTTAATGCCTGTAGGAACGGCAATAATTATGGTTGCCGTAGTAAAGTAAGCACGAGTGTCAGCATCCATTCCTACTGTAAACATATGGTGAGCCCATACCACGAAACCTAAAATCCCAATAGCAAGTATGGCATAAACTATTCCCAGTACTCCGAAGGTTTCCTTTTTACCTCTTTCTTGCGCCACAATATGGGAAATTAGGCCGAACCCAGGAAGAATTAAAATGTAAACTTCAGGATGCCCAAAAAATCAGAATAGGTGTTGATATAGAATAGGATCTCCTCCTCCCCCCACATCATAAAATGTTGTATTCAAATTACGATCGGTTAATAATATGGTAATAGCCCCAGCTAGAACAGGTAAAGAAAGAAGTAATAGTACAGCAGTAATTAATACAGCTCATGCAAACAGAGGTATGCGATCTAGTAATATTCCAAATACTCGAAGGTTTCCTAAAGTCCTAATAAAATTTACTGCCCCAAGAATTGAACTAACTCCGGCTAAATGTAACGAAAAGATGGCAAAGTCTACGGACCTTCCGGCATGTGCAATGTTCCTAGATAGTGGGGGATAAACTGTTCAACCTGTGCCGGCCCCTCTTTCTACGAGAGACCTAGAAAGTAATATGATTAACGCAGGAATCAAAAACCAAAAACTTATGTTATTTATACGAGGGAAGGCCATATCTGCGGCACCTAGTATAAGGGGGACTAATCAATTTCCAAATCCCCCAATTAAAATAGGTATTACCATGAAAAAAATTATAATAAAAGCGTGTGCAGTTACAACAACGTTATAAATTTGATCGTCCCCGATTAATGATCCTGATTGGCCTAATTCCAAACGAATGATTATACTCAATCCTGTTCCAATTATCCCAGATCATGCTCCTGCTAATAAATATAAAGTTCCAATGTCTTTATGGTTACAAGATCATAATCATTTAATTTTAAATCCTATAATTTTAAGAAATAAGGTCATCCTATCAAAGAGTTATGAGCTCTTTAGCTTATATTAGCTTATATTTCTTAAGTTTACTTAAATAATAATTTTAATTTTTAATTCTTATAATTGGAAATTATATATAATATACATATACTAAATTATTTAAGTGGTTTAAACTAAAAATTTTAATTTGTGGAATTAAAGATATACAACTGTATCTTAAATATTCTATAAAAATAATTTTATCTCTATATTGAAAACATAGCGTATTATATTATACTAAAAGAACTATATATATATTATTGTATAAGCATTAAAAATTTTGATTTTTTAGGACATAAGTAAGATTATGATATATATATATATATATTCACCAAATATTTTAATTTATCTATAAATTCTAAGTTTATTACATTTATCTGCCAGATGAATTTCCTAAAAAGTAAAACTTATTTTTAATCTCCAAAATTAATATTTTTATTAAATTACTTAGGACAAGTTTTTTAAAAAATAATATAAATTAATTCCAAATTTGAAATTTGATAGTTTTATTAACTTAATTTTTTATTCATATATACATGTAATTCAATTTAAAAAATAATTCATATTAATAATCTCTATAACAATAGGCATAAAACTATGATTAGCCCCGCAGATCTCAGAGCATTGACCAAAGAAAATCCCTGGTCGTTGTCCAATAAATTTAACTTGATTTAATCGCCCAGGTATAGCATCAGCTTTTACCCCAAGAGAGGGGACTGTTCAAGCATGTAATACATCCGCAGATGAAATTAGCATACGGATGTGAACATTATATGGAATTACTGTGCGATTATCAACATCTAGTAATCGAAATATTATTGAGTCTATCTCATTAGAAGGGATTATATAAGAATCAAACTCAATTTGTGAATTTTTCCTTACCGACCAGAAATCGGTATACTCATAGCTTCAGTATCATTGGTGTCCTAAGACTTTAATAGTTAGAGATGAGTCAATTGACTCATCTAATATGTACAAAAGTAATAAAGAAGGTATAGCAATTTGAATTAAAATGATGGCTGGAATAATAGTTCAGATGCATTCAATTATTTGACTTTCTAAAAGGTTTATATTAATAAATTTATTAGAGAGTATAGAAATTATAATATACCTAACGAATGAGATAATAAATATTAAGATTAAATTAATAAAATCATGTAAAAAGATTAACTCTTCTATAATAGGAGAGTTAGCGTCCTGAAGACCAAATTGACCTCAATTTATAATTACTTCTATTTTAAAAGTTCATCCTTTACTAAAAATTGTTAATGGCTCATTAGTAGAGCTGCCTTCACCATCTAATATTAATTCTTTATGAAACTTTGGATCTTTATTAGGCTTATGTTTAATGATTCAAATTTTGACAGGGATTTTCCTAGCCATACATTATTCAGGAGATATTCAATTGGCTTTTTACAGAGTTAACCACATTTCACGAGATGTAAACTTTGGATGATTATTACGAATAATACATGCTAACGGAGCAAGTTTTTTCTTTATTTGTCTTTTTATTCATATTGGGCGGGGCTTATACTACGGATCTTATTTTTTTACACATACATGAATAGTTGGTGTAATTATTTTATTGATGGTTATGGCTACAGCTTTTTTAGGTTATGTTTTACCTTGAGGACAAATATCCTTTTGAGGGGCAACTGTTATTACTAATTTATTTTCTGCTATTCCTTATATTGGTGGAGATTTAGTAATGTGAATATGAGGTGGGTTTGCTGTAGATAATGCTACTTTAACTCGATTTTTTTCATTACATTTCCTGTTGCCTTTTATTATTGCAGGGCTAAGAATAGTTCACCTGTTATTCTTACATCAAACAGGGAGTAACAATCCGCTGGGCATTAATAGAAATTTTGATAAGATTCTATTCCATCCTTATTTTTCATCAAAAGATTTATTTGGTTTCATGGTAATAATTACCTTATTGATAATTATTTGTTTTTTCTTTCCTTGAACGCTAGGGGACCCTGAAAACTTTATTCCTGCCAATCCTTTAGTCACTCCTGTCCACATTCAACCCGAATGATATTTCTTAATAGCATATGCTATTTTACGCTCTATTCCTAATAAATTAGGCGGTGTTATTGCATTAGCCATATCTATCATTATTTTGCTAATTTGCCCCTTCATATATAAAAGAAAATTTCGAGGATATATGTTTTATCCTTTAAATAAATTCTACTTTTGAATCCACATTAATATTTGAGTCTTATTAACTTGACTGGGCGCGCGCCCAGTCGAAGACCCTTATATTTTTCTAGGGCAAGTTCTATCTGTTGTTTATTTTATATATTATTTTTTTAGTTTCATATTACAGTATATTTGAGACACTATTTTAAAATAATATATAACAAATTATGTATTTAATAAATATTAGATCATATCTATAAAGTATAAGTACTATATTGGATTATTATTAATAAGAGCCAATATAGTATTTATATATCTTAAATTATTAATTAGATAGTAATATGGAAAAGATTATTTTATAATACATTTAGAAGGACATTAAAGCAGTATAATTAAAACTTATTAATTTAGTGTTTACAACTTCTTGAACGATGAAAATATGTAATAACTCCGTGACATTTAGGCTTACTCATTAGATAGTAATCACATAACTTTAGTCCTTATAAACTAGTATTAGTTAACCAATGTTTAGGGTTATTATTGACTACCGTAATAAATTATAATTTAACTAATTTGAATATTGTGATTTTTAATTTTAGTAACCAATACTCTCTTGTATTTATATAATTTTAATAAATTATATATGTTATAGATTAAATCTAATATGACTTATTTTGTCTATTAAGCGATTGTATATTATAAAATATCTGATAAGCCACTTATTATTCTTATAGTAGATTGATAAGAGTTCTTAGCCTATAAGATAATTTATCTATAATTGTGTGTGAAATTCTAACCAAATTAATATCGAATTTATATATATATATTTTACCAAATAAAAATAGAATACCCTATTAATATAAATTAATTTAGTGGTTACAGCTTAAATAAATATATATATATATACATAAATCATTAACTTTAATAATTCATCATAACACTATACTATAAACTTAAAAATGAAAATTATATATTTTTAAAAATTTAAACCATGTCATATTTTCAATACTTGAATTTTAATCAAAATAAAGTTCTATAGGTTTGGTCATATATAAAGAAAAGATTTCAACTGAATGTATATACGCACCTATTCACATGAGCTTAATTAACAGAAATGTAATAAGTCTATAAAACCTGTGCTTATTAGGATAACTGCTATCTTTAAACATAAGCATAATTGAATGCATTATTGAATTAGTTACCTCTTTAGATTTATTTAATAAGCTATACAATATTGTAATTTACAATATGATAATTACACTACTTAATTATGGTATTGTAAATAACATTCTTGTTATTTAATCTAAATTGCAAAATTTATTATATCTATTAATAATAGCTGCGGCTAGATTTATACATATATATATATATATATTAAATTTTTTGTATAATTAAGTGTAAAGACTTTATTTTATAAATATATAAATCATTAGGCTACTCTCTCGAAAATAATTATCATCCTGTTAATACTTTAGCAACAATTTTGCTAATGCATATTTCATATCATAATTTTTATACTTTACTGTGAGTTTATTAGCTACTAGTACTAAATTACATATATATGTATGTAAATTGAGGCGTAGATATGGTTTTATGTAACATATTCAAGCTACTATGATTAATATCTAAGTAATGCAAATAACTAAGGCAATAAGGTGAGAATACATATTAGCAAAATTACCATCAAAAAATTAAAGTAACCATAGGCTAATCAGAAAATAAATAGTATTCTAAGTCTACTTAATACTTAGAAATATATTATGGTAATTAAACTTAATTATATTATAAACACACATATATTATTAAGGAAACCTGGCAAATAGATCTATAAATAGATATAATGAGATTTTTTTTTCGGCTAGTTATGTTCATATGCGTATTTATCATAAATAAAAATTAGACTTTGGAAATCTCTATCCCTTGTGTAAATCCTTATATACGACCTAACTATAAAATACTTCTATAAACAAGCACCGCCCGTATTACTTTGATAGACGTTGTTTATTTGAAAATTTAATTTTAAGTTATATTTTTAGAATTATTTTAATTCGTATAATTACTATATATATATATTATAGTCTTATATAATAAATCTAGGTAAACTTGCTTCATTAACAAGGTATTTATTTAAAATTGTCATATCATAGGATAATGTTAATATACTAGATTATACTTTAATCCAATATGAGTGATCAGATTAATACGTATATATCTGTCGCATTCAATACTCCGGAGAAAAAAATTAGATTAATACATGTATTTAAGTAAATATGATTATTTAATTATAAATATAATAAAATACCGATCTCGTCTATTAATAAATCGGCTATTAAGATTATGTATAGGTCCCATAAAAGCAAAGTCAGGTAAATTGCTTACACCTCAGGACGAACTTATCAATTTAATATATTACTAATAATATAAGCTTCTTTTTTTTTTTTATTATTATTTTTAAATATTTGTTAGTTACTAAATTTTTAATTTATATACTATACTACCTGCTTACTTTATAAGAATAGATTAGATTTTAATTTACTAATATTATTCAACTATGGAATATACTAAGCCTACAATAAAACATAGCCGCGGCTCAATTGTCGATTAAAAATTAATTGTTTAATATATTCTGCGATTTATATTGTGTTAATATTTAGCCTATAGTATCGTTTAAATACTGTCTATTTTTAATTAACTACGAATTTATTATACGTAAATTAATTAAATAATGCTAAATATATCAGGTCTTGCCGTATGCCAGGCTTATTAATCAGTTAAATAAAAATTTTTTTTACTGTATTTAGTTAGCCAGTAATAATAAAGTATTTCAAACTTATAGTGCATCGGCAGATTTACAGGCAATGTTTTAACTTTAAATTAATTTAATAACCTTAAAAATTAGATATAACTTTATTAACTAACTAATAAAATACTATTATTTAGTAATATTGATAGGTAAGCGAGACAGTTTTTAGGATTAAATTATGATTAATAACTTCCTTTATCATTACTATATCGACTGGTATTAAGATAAATCTACGTTCTACAGTAAAAAAGCTTATGTTTTTAACCCAAGATATAATTAAGATATAAGATTAAACCTTATTATATTTAGTAATTAAATTAAATGTATTATGTCGGATAGATCTTCAATCTTAGGTTCATTTAACAACATCTGCACCTGAATCCTAGATAATAAATACACATAGCTGAGTCAATAATATGAGTATATTTATTTACGTGATTTTGTTATTGACCTATAATGAAGGTTTGTAGCTCTTACTAATAAACATTAAATGATTGTAAACAATATATATATATATGTATTAAATATTAAGATTAATTTAGTATTCATTTTTATTTGTATAATTGTCCCTTAGAAGCCATAATTTATATAAATATATAATTACAAATATAAATTAAAAATTTTAGTATTATGGAATATACTTAATTAAATAATTAATTATTTAGCTTAAAATTTAAACCGAGCCTAGTATTTAGGTTCTTATAGAGATTGACATATTAAGTTAATATATCACTATATAAATAATAAAATATTTTAAGATCAATATGATAATTGTAGGCATATGCATATATATATATATATTGACAATACCTAGAAATATTAATTTTAGTAATTAAGTAGGTATGTATATATATATATAGTAAATTCGTTTATAGGTATTAAGCTTAATTGTAACATCTCAACTACAATATTCTGACATGTTTTAATATTATGAATAATAAATAGCCTTAATTTATATATCATAATTTTACTTGAGCTGATGAAATATTGCTTAGGTTATGTTAATAAATATTTAATAATATGGTATTAAGGTTACTTTATAATCACTAGGTTATTATTCAAATACATTTACCACTTAATAATTAATCGGTATTAATAATAGAGCACTACTTAACTATAGCTTAAGTTACTAGAAATTATTAATAATAAACATATCTCAGTGGACAACCTTTAACTATTTAAAGATGCAAACTACAACTAATTACCTGTGTACACACTAACATATTGTGCCAGACTGTTAAACTGGTAAACTATAAACGTATATGTCAACAATTATCATATGTATATATGTGGGCAGGCTAGAATCTAATTTTCATCTTTGATGTATTTATAATCAAAGTTTTGTTAATTTTGTTTAAGATAAGAGCTATAGTTATTAGGATATTCAAATAAGTAGCAATGTACTACAACTTTCATATAACTACATCATATACTTAATTAACAAGATAATAAAGTTGATAATCCGGTATTGATAAAAACCTAACGCCTAGTTAAGTTAACATTTATAAATTAACATATCCATTAATAGTAATATAGACTAATATGATAATATCATACAATAGGTGATATAATCAAACACAATCTGGTATTTGTAGTAGCCTATAAATATGTAAACTGGTCTTATTTGTAACAAATTTTGATCACACTACTAAATATATTGCAAGTGTAGTGAAAGTTTATTAAGCTACTTGGATTAATTTTAGATAATGAATACTTTAAAGTTAAAGTATTAGAATAAAAACACCTTTATCTATAAATTTATTTAATAAAAACTTTTTGCAACGCATTATATAATTTTATGTAGGTTAATTTAATAAAAAAAATTTTTTGCTGTCTAAGTAAGCTTAAGAAAATGCTTACCAAGGTTCATGGAAAAGCCTATTATATTTAAATGTTAAGACTAATTAACAAGTATATAATTTACTTGCTACTACATGTTATTACATGCATATACATATATATATATATAAATTTTTTATAGTAACAATTTTTCTGTTAGGGCATTTAGAATAGTTTTTTCAAAATATAAATATTTGCACATAACTATAAAACTGATGATTGGTAACCATTGAGAAAAAGCTTATAATATGATTAAAATAACTGGTAAGCTAGGTTTCGCAGTTATTAAATAATGCCAGATATTATAATTTTTAAACGGGTAGGTTGTTTATCGCTACCATAATTAAATTTATTCTTATATAGCAATTTAATTGAAAATCAGCCAATAACTAATAATGAATAATTGAGCTAATGTTATTTCAATTAAACGATAAGAAATCAAATAAAGGTAAATTAATCTTAACTATAAGTACCTGGCAGCATAAATTATAAATCAAAAACTCTATGTCAATATTATTGTTTATTAATTTCTTTTATTTTTAAGGAAGCGACAACATTTTTGTTAATACACAATTTACCCAAGTACATAGTAATTGTTAAATAAACTAGTTATCCTCAATTCTTATAAGCCAATTTGGGTTGCAAGTTTAATCTGTGTGTGCCATCAATATTATGCTAGTAGATAAATTATGAGCATTAATAAAAGCGTAAGAATATAATTATCAAATTATTTAATGTATTCACATATATACATATATCTCTGTAAAAACCATTAACCAGGATACAAATTAACATAATTATTAAAATTTAAGATTAATTTCTAAAAAGAGGTAAGTATGATCGTTAATTAATTAAGCCAATATATGATGTGTAAATTTGATATCTGTGTATATACACAACTATATAATTATTTGTTTACCGTAAGCAAATACGATAAACCAGTATGCCCACTCTTCTAAAATTTGAATTTAAGTTAGTAGCATCTTTACATTTTGATAACATAAAACATATTATAGTCATCAAAATTAGCCAAGCATTATTTCAAGCTTGATTAAGCTAAGCGACCATATACATTGATAAATTAGTTTTGTTAGTATATATTTAATAAATTTACATATATACATACAAAACATTACTTGTAATATAAATTTTTGTTTAATTTTGCTCTCATTTGTTAAATAAAATTACAATGTACACTAAATATTCAGAGTTAACTACCATACGAGTATAAATAATCTATTATTATAATACTTGTTCAATAGTTACTGAATTTAAACCTCTTCAAGAATATTTAATTTTTTTCTTTAATAGACTAATTATAGGTGACTTTTTTCTAATTTTACTAATTCTAGGTATATTAAAATACAGCTGAATATTAATTATTAATTAATTAAAATCACATATTTATGAGAAACTTGGACACTCTTAGGTTAATTATATAATTTAATGGTTATTACAGGACCCTAATCTTAAATAATTCAACTTTTATAAATATCTTTCAAGTATACCTAGATAATGTAACATAGTAATCCTATGATTATCAAATACCTTATTAAATGTGGTAACTAATAATTGAACTCTATTGTCGAATTATCCTATCACCAAGGCATATAACTCATCTGAATACTTTATTTATATAAAGTAATTCCTCTTATGTGACTATATAAACCCTTTTGACAGATTTACAATCTTTATGTTGCAATTAAAATACTTTAGACACATGTCCTAAAATGACCTTAATCCTTAAGGATTATTAAGTAAATAAGATTTTTAATTATATAAGTATTTTAATAAAATACTGTCTTTAATGGCCTAATAATATATAAATTGTTAGATAGTACATATACAATTGTTAACAGCTTCCAATTTTTATCATTTAAGCTTTTTAACAAAATACAAATAATACTATCGTATTATATTTAATTTCTCAAGTTATTCAAAAACATAACAATAATACGTATTTGATTTACTTAATAATAGCTTTAAATTAACTATAATATATTAACGACTTAGCATGGTAAATATGTAGACTGGTTGACAGTTTGATATATAATGTTAAAGATAAATACACTAACAGGTTTAATCTAATATTGAAGCTATTCTCAATGTGTAATGCATGTACTTTAGATTAGGAAGTTTACTGTTATTATAATTAAATTGATCTATAACCTATAATTTAAGGTTATAGATCAATTTAATTATAATAATACGATATTCTTAAGTAAATATTAATTTACTAAGAGAAACCTTGATAGTGATTCTAATGAATATTGAGTTAGGTGGTGTATTTTATTATACTCAATTAATCATATATGACAAGATAGGCGCATATGTGAATAAACTGCGGCTGCTTAATCATATTCGCTATGTTGAAAAATTAAGACGCAATTGACTTAGAATGGAAAATGTGTAGTTAATCTGAAGCTTTAAAATACTTAAATTAGTAGAAGAAATGAGCGTATAGGGTACCTAGGTAAATCCATGGTTTAGCACAACTTTAAGTTCTATCTAATATATATATATATATTGTCTTAATCACTCAAATATTTTATGTTTTTGTTATTTAAATGACTTTTACAAAAAGATGTTATTTTAAATAATCAATAATATATTAAATTACTACACTATAGTCAACTTTGATTTTTAGGGCTTATATAACTGAAAATTATGAGCTTATATCAAACTATTATTCAATTAATACTACAGCTCTACCTATATACATAATATTATTATTATGATAAACACTAAATCAAGTTAATAATGATTTCAATTATATATATAAATGCGACAAGATATACTAGCTTGTTTCAATAATCTAAATCATTAAGAGATGACTATATTAATTAAATATTATAAAGTGAAATAAATACTTAATATACAACTACTAATTATATTAAATAATTATCTAGGTGTATATATTAATCTTTCTTAAGTTACCTTACCACTATCATAAGGGTGTTTATAGAAAAATTAATCAAAGTGGTGCTTAGAATTAATCTATTTGACTTTATTGAATAAGGCATATAGTGGTAAAATTAAGGTCTTTAATATATTAATCGTAGATTTATAATTATATATTATATTATTAAAATTTTACTAGCTGGTTCATTTTACTTATGAAGTTTTATTAAAATATAATTTATTGAGCTTTAACTTAAAATAATCAACATTTTTGAAGTTATGTTGTTTATAATTAAATTTCTCAAACTTAGCGATTACAAATAATTTATTATATTATAAAATAATACTATAAATAATAATTCTTAGATCGATATAGTTAATCATAATATAAACAATATTTGTGTCACTAGTTAAAAATTGCAATAGTTAGTTACATGTTGCGATACCTATAAGTATTTTGACTTATTTATCTTACTTAGGTACTCTTGTATAAATGGACTTAAAATAACTTTAGTGGTATAACATATATGTGATAGGTAGCTAAATCAGCATTTATTTAAGGTAAAAGGTACAACTATCAAAATATTTTAATAATCAGTAATATACCACAGCCTCTATATAGCCGTACTATATGCTTGATTGGGAAAAATAATAAGGTTGATAATCCTGTATTAATAGTTATAATAATAGAATAAAAAATTAACGTCTAGTTAAGTTAACATTATAAGTTAATATCTATATTAATAGTAATATAGTAAGTAGTATAATTAAAGACACAATCTAACACCTATAATAGCCTATAAATATGTAAACTGGTTTTATTTTGTAATAATTGTTGGTCACATTATTAAATATATTGTAAGCGCGGTGAAAGTTTATTAAGCCATCTGTATTAATCTTAAATAGTGAAATAATTTTATAGAAGGAGCGAATACCTTGAAGTTAAAGTGTTACAATAAAAAGACCTTTATTTATAAATTTAGTTAATAAAAACCTTTGCAACGTATTATATAATTTTATCTAGATTTATTTGATAAAAAATTTTTTTTTACTGTTCAGGTAAGCTTAAGAAAACACTTACTCGGGTTTATGGAAAACTGATTATATTTAAATGTTAAGATTAATTAGCAAGCACATATTTTTATTTACTACATATTAGTACATATATATATGTATATTAAATTTATTTAATAACAACAATTTTTTACTATAGTATTTAAAATATAAATAATTTAGCTAATTTACAGATAACGATAAAAATTTATAAATGGTGGCCATTGGAAATAAGTTTATAATATAACTTAAAATAATTAATAAGTTAGATTTCATATTTTATTAAATAATGACAAATATCATAATTTTTTTTTAACGGGTAGGCTGTTCATCGCTACCACAATTAAATTTATTCTTATATAAAAATCAAGCAATAACCAACAGTTAATGATGAATAATTGAGCTAGCTATATTTCAATTAAAGCGTGAGAAATCAAATAAAGATAAATTAACATCAGTTGTGGTTACATAGTAGAATAAATTATAAATAAAAAAACTATATGTTTATACTATTGCTTATAAAAAGAATTTTTTAATGTTTTAAACAAGCCGACAACATTTTTGTTAAGAAGCAATTTACCCAAGTACATAGTAATAGTTGACTAAACTAATTATCCTTAATTCTTATAAGCTAATCTAGGTTGTAAGTTTAATTTGTGTGTGTGTACCATAATATTATACTGGTGAATAACTTATAATCATTAATAAAAACGTGAGAATATAATTGTAAAATTATTGAATGTATATATATATATATATACCAATAAAACCATTAACCTAGATACAAATTAGCACAATCATTAAATTTAACATTAATTTCTAAAAGAGATAAATATAATCTGTAGATTTGAGATATATGTATATATATATATAATTATTTGTTTACCGTAAATAAATAAAATTAACTAACATGCTTACTCTTGTAAAATTTAAATTTAACTTGGTAGCATCTTTACACTTCTGATAACATAAGACATCCCACAGTCGTCAAAATTAACCAAATATTATTTCAAGCTTAGGTAAGCCTGGAACCCTATCAATTGATAAATTATTTTTGTTAGTATATATTCAATAGATTTATATATATATATACAAAATATTAGTTGTAGTATAAAATTTTTGTTAAATAAACTTGCGATGAGCACCAAGAAATTCAAAATTAACTACCATATAAGCATAGATAATTTAACACTTATAATACCTGTCCTATAGTTGCTAAATTTAAATCTCTTTAAGAATATTTAATTTTTTTTTCTTTGGTAAATTAATTATAAGTGATTTTACTAATTGCAGGTATATTAAAAGACGGCTAAATCTTAATTATGAATTAATTAAAATTATACATTTATAGGAAACTTAAACACTCTCAGGTTAGTTAATAGAATTTAATGATTATTATAGGCCCTAATCTCAAATAATCCAACTTTTATAAATTCTTTCAAGAATTCCAGATAGTGTAAGATAATAATCCCATGATTGTATAGACCCTTTGATACATTCACAGTTTTTTATGTTGTAATTAAACTACTCTATACATACACCTTAAATTGACTTAGATCATTAAAGATTCTTCAGTAAATGAGATTTTTAATTATATAAATATTTTAATAGAATAATATGTTAAATGGCCCAATAATATATAAACTATTACACGTCATATATATAATAGTTAGCAAATTCTAATTTTTTTACCGCTGAAGTTTTGAACATAATGTAAATAAATACTATGATGCTATCGTTAATTTCTTAAGCTACTTAAAAATACAACTTTAACATGACAATAATGGCTGTTTGATTTACTTAATAATAGCTTAATATTAATTATAATATAATATAATAACGACCTAGTATAACAAATATGTAGACCGGTTGATAGCTTAATAAATACACTAATAGATTAAACCTATTCTCAATATAAAATGCATATACCTTAGACTAGGGAGCTTACCATTATTATAATTAAATTGATCTATAACCTATAATTTTAGGTGTTTCAGAATTAAATCAAGCTTCCCAAATAATCAATTTT
>ERZ802829.10-NODE-10-length-14410-cov-9.181191_pt1 | contig 14410 bp, 8 predicted proteins | sample MGYA00345653_ERZ802829 | MGnify/ENA primary metagenome ERZ802829 (study PRJEB30503, sample SAMEA104212374) | marine metagenome | biome: Westerlies Biome; feature: [SRF] surface water layer (ENVO:00010504) within the epipelagic zone...; material: water (ENVO:00002006)... | reverse complement strand
GAGGTGGGGGGATATGGGTCGATTGTTTTGCGTGTCTGTTGCATATGGCTTTGTGTTCGGCGCGCGGCGAGTGGGGCGGGGGGGGGTTGGGGGTGGGGGGGCGTGGCCGGCCGTTGGGGAGCGGGCGAGGCCTGACACTCGTGACATCGGGGTATGATCGGATGATCATGATCATTATTATTAATATTGTTATTCCTTTTCAGCACAGCAAACGTTGGGGCTCATGTCTGGGTGAAGAATCTGCAGCAAGTCTTCATTCTACCAACAACAGCAACAGAAGAGGCAAGTTGATGAAATATTTGTGCCTTTATTTCGCCTTACACATTTACTTCAGTTTACTTTACCAGCGGGGGACCAGGTCGGGAGAGGGGGCGGTCTGCCGTCGTGAGCAGGAGGTAATAATGACATTTATCATCATGATCATCATGAACATTTTACAACAGCAGGGCGCTGGGGCTAGAGATCAGGGAGGCGATGCTCAAGAAAATGTGAGGCCATCATGGGAACTGGAGCAAGTGAGACACTAGATATGGCAAAATATATATTTTACTAAAAATTCTAATTTCTCAGGACAATGATCACAGCCCGGCACTCGTGTCTGATGTTGTCTGTTGTTGTGTTATATAAAGAGCCCGCAATAAACTTGTGTTCTGTTTTACAGATTTGTTTTATCTCTCTCTCTCTTTCTCTGGGCGATGGCCAGTCAACAGCAGCCGCAACAGCAGTTTAATTTTCTCTGCCTACCCGAGGTGATTGCAAGTCAAGTATACCGTTATCTATCCATCCAAGACTGTCAAAATCTAAGGTAGGGCATGACATTTGAATATTTTTGCCATACCCGTAGTAGTAGAGGTGCGGCGAGCGCCAACGCAAAATTCTGGAATTGTCGTCTTCGTCTAATGTGAGTGGAGGTAGACTGGGTAACACTGGGTAACGCTGGGTAACACGTTACCGTTACCGTGACCCAGCGGGTTACCCAGCGTTACCCGGTTAGAACATGCGGGCGAGCATGCGGGTACTTAAGCAGCATGACGAAATCCCGACCCGGCCCGACCCGTATAATACCAGGAAAACAAGACAGACGGGGAGCTGACGACACTGGAGCCCGCCCGCGCAGTCGCAGCGGCATCCAGTGTCAGCCCCTCGACTGTTTTGTTTTCCTTTCAGTCTTGGCGCCAAACATGGTTTCACTTTCACCATGGTCTTTCATCGTACCGGTCGTCGTTGGCAGACTTGCTTTTCGTCAACACGAGATGGTACTGTGACCCGGGTGCTCCACCGCTCGACTTGATGGCACCCGGCGCACAGTGTCACTCGAGTGATGCCGAAACTATCCACTGCCTTCGCTCGAGCTTGGAGATGATGGACCTCTCGCACTCCAAGCAGCAACAAGGAATGGCTGGCTCCATGCGCCAGGGTCAGCACCATAGCCCCCGCTATGACAGTGTCATGTCTTTAGAATTTTTGCTTTGTCACACATGTAGATCCGCGCTTGTTTTGGAAGTTCCTATCTTTGTGCCTCCCAGCCTGAGGACACCTTACTGCCTCTCTATCGTCGGAAAGATGTGTGTGAATTATGATTCATATCTTTTCAGGGGATAGATGGGCGGATAATGTCGTCATAGTCAATCATTGTTCGAGGCTCTTGGTAGATGGAGCTCATCAAATGCGGCAGCACAATGGGAAGTTGTCCACTTGCACACATGTTTATGCGCATGTATCGTGCTTTTTACTGTTGATGCGCGTGGACACGTGGGCCGGTGAACAGTTTCTACAAACCACCTTTAGCCGCTTGACAAACTTTTAATCGTGTGCAAACTAGGGTGCGGCTAGTGACTTGTGTGACCAGGCTCGGTTTCACAGTTTATTTCGCAGTCTTTTCACTTCCATAATTTTTTATTCTGGACAACTTCTGGCAATAATTTGTATGACTAGGGTGTCAAATGTATAAATGTCGTCGTAGCCGTCATTGTCATGGGAGTTGTCTGTGTTGGTTGAATGAAGGTGGCGCACATTCACGACCAGCACAGGTGGCTCCTGGGCAAATGAGCTTTGTAGCGTCTGTAGACTTGGCACGAGCATGGCACACCGGGGGTCAGCCTTGCCATAGGGCAAGTGCGGCCTAGTGGGGGATGGTGGATGTGATATGGCAATAGCATCAAAAATGGCTGGGCGACAGTGTTGATGTGTGTCATGACCTCTTGAGAAACTTTTGTATCCACTCTTTTATAGTGCACATCTTTTCCATACTTTCACTCTTTCAGACGCCCAGGCGGGTAAAAATGTCGTTGTTGGTCAGCTTTTCCTGTTTGTGTTTAAAGGTGGCGTGCTTGCCCCATGGTGATACCGTGCCGACAACTCACACAGTCACACAGTCGCGTGCACCAACGCATACACACGCGCGCGCACACACACACGCACACATCTGGCACTCTGTCACTCGTGTCTGGCACTTGCTCCGATGCCTTCAATCGCTCTTTGACTTGGTGTCCAGTGGTGGCAACACACCAGCACTATCACCTCATTCCTCTACTTTGACATTGTTTAGTTTTTCAATCCACAACACATTTTCCACATTCATTTTGTTGAGCTGTCCAAGGTGAAAGGACAGTCGATCTAATTGTCGTTGTTGTCGTCGTCGTTGGTAGCGGTCTGCACTTGTTGTGATCATAGGTGGCGCTCAAGTATCATCAAGACAGGCGGCTGCTTGCTGAGTCAGGTTGGCTTGTGTGTGCGTAGGACCCATTCCATCACCCGCCTGCCTGACTCGGCATCCACCCGCCCCTGTCTCCAGTCACCACCATCACCGGAGGTTATGGAGTCAATCCATGGCAATGGAGCTGGCTAGTGTTGTCACATGGCACCGCCACAGTCAGTCTCAGCTATCTTTGGTCTACATCCTTTACCTCCATTCCGTTGGTGTTTTCCCCTGACGGTCGGATTGTTTTTGAATGACATGTCGTCGTTGATCAAGCAGTGCAAGCGTGATGATAGGTGGTGCTGGCGTGGATGTGAACGTGGTTGAACTGGAGTCCTATCTTGCAACCGCCTTCACACCCGAGTCAACATTCGCCATGTCCGACGACACACACACACACACACACACACTTGGTATCATGCTCTTTGCTGGCGCCTTCACTTTGCAATCAATGTTGCACTATGACGAGCTGGCCACCCATTTAAGGTCCACTTGAGGACTTGTTGACATCTACTGTTTCTCCAATTGTAAATTTTCCATAGACTTCAGCCGTCCTTTCTTTAACGAGCGACAGCGCTCATTAAAGTCGTCGTACCATTTACACGATCAAAGACTGACTAAACTGAAACTAGGTGGCGCTGACGCAGGGTGTGAGTGTGGTGACAGCAGGTCCTGGATCTGCGCCACCGCATTTACCCCTGAGTCAGCCTCCCCACTATTCTACCACGGTCTGGCGTCCAGGACAGCCAGAATAGGCGTCTGTGTCGTCTCTGTGTACCAGACCAAACAAAACACGGGCTATTATGCCTTGGCCAACAACCCCACCCGGCACATCTTCAGATATATTGTATATTTTCTTGTGTTGGTCATCTTTAAGGTATTGCAATTTTTTAGGCAAACATGTCAACACTTGCACGAGTCCTGCCCCTCACTGCCGCCTGCTGGACCGGCTTGGATTGGACAACACGGCCGTTTGGTGCTGACCTACACGTTAAACAAAACTTTGGAATTTAACGTGGAGCAACTGGAGAGGACGTTAACGAGTCTTCAGGCTCGGTGTCGCGTGCACGTGCTCTCGGCGCGGATCCGCCTTGATGTCGCCGACGCTGGGCAAAAGCGGCGGCCAAACTTGCGACGCTGGCTGGATGATCGTTGCATCGCCCCCGACACGGTGCCCTGGTCAGCGTTAAATCGTTGGATGGAAGTGCTCATGACTCGCAAACCCCTGCAACATGTTCACTGGGATGTACGATTCAGCCGTCGGAACACTGGTCTGAACAGCCACCTTCTCGCCTTCCTCAAACGATGGACACGACGTCGATCGTTTATCTTCACCGACAGCATTCTTTATTTGCAGTGGTTGCAATGGCTGCAGGAATGCCGTCCCCATCAATGGATTCGTCGCGGTCTGCACGTTGCGTCGGCACAGCCCGTCATCATCTGGCTCAACCTTGATGAAAGCCTGGTCAAACAGCAAAAGGTGGTGGGGTTGGGAGTCGGGTGGCAGCCCTACATGGATCGGGCTTTCTACAACCTGGACCGGGTCTTTATACAACGGAGACGTCCCAGCGTGGTCGTGCTCTACTGTCAACCGCGCACCAAACTACCGCCCGACTGGGAGCTGATGGAGGTTTTGGCACTCTTTGTGGACTTTACCGACAGAGCAAGACGGGGCGACAACACAAATCCCATGCTGGAGGATGCTCCGTCCCACACCAAAGATACTGTAATATTGAGACTGGACCTGGCCCCCTGGCGACAAGATTATCGGTGGAATGATTTTGCACCCTTGTTTCGCCTGTTATTCGCCTCCTTTGGCGTCGCTGTGCTGGACCAGTGTCCTCGTCCCAATCCCCCTCTGCATCCGCCCGGATCGCGGCTGGCTCAAGGCTATCAGGCCCAGTCTGACTTCTTTCACTGGACTCAGGTGACGCACTTCAACTGTGTGGATATCTGTGTCGATGAGTGGTTCCCCGATCACGAGCGCCACCTGCGCACCTATAAATTCAAGGTGCACGACACGAGACTGCATTTAGCGCCTGAAAGCATACCGTGGATCACAACTCAGTCAACTCCACCTCAGTCAAACGAGTAACATAGGATGAATAGCAGCAGCAGCACCACAGCAGCCAGTCAACCAGACATCGTTTGGGTGACCGATGAAATGTTCACCCATCACCCCTACATCTCTTACACCATCAAAATTGTGGCCATGGATCGTGTACTGCTGCCTCCCAACACCAGCCAGCCCGTCAGGACAAACATCAAAATTGCCTATTGCCAACACTTCGCCGTCTCCGTTCTCCCACGTTCGTGCTGGCGTCAGTATATCACCACCACTGGACCACAAAAAGCGGCGGAGATGAACGAGACACTCTGGCTCGTTCTGGAGAACATTGTCACCCACCCACTTGTTATAAACCCCGGCACCCAGCTGGGTTCTCTTTTATTACAACCTTTTCCTCCGTGCTCACCTGTTTGATTGTGTTTCAGATCAAGGAAAACAAAATGTCAGACGACGACAAGACCAGCATGATGATGGACCGTTACATGGAGATGTCTGTGTTCCGTGACGGATCGGGTCCACAAGAGGAGTTTCACCGGGTCTACGGCGAGGTGGACCATGTCATGGAGACCAAAGCCTGGCGTTCGCTAGACTCATACCGCCGGCCGCTCACTGCCGCCGAGGCTGCCGCTGCTGCACTTGATGCTGCTGAAGCGGCTGAGGCTGAGGCTGAGGACTCTGATCTTGATGCTGGAGACGAGAATCGACCCCCGATACCTTCGCTGGAGTGGTGTAAAGCCCGCCAGGATACATGGCATGTGTCTCATCCTTCGTGCTGGCAATCTGGCTATCGGGTGGAACAAGAGCTCGCCTGTTACAAAACACAACAGGCAGGCACTACGCCGCCACCCCCAGCACTGCCTCCGTCCACCGACCAACGAGTCTACTGGCTGCCGGACGAAGTCTGGCCAATTGTCTGGCGTCATCTAGATACGGCAAGCATGTGGAAAGCCCTGTGCGTCAGCCCCCACTGGTTTTATCAACTCAAGCGGTGTATCAAAACGGGCCGCATTAGTGGTGATTTGACTCGCCTGACTTTGTCCTCCACTGCGGATGTTATGACGCTGTGGGGGCGTCATCTCAACGTCTGTGTTGAACGTGATCCGAGGGTGACAACTTCGTGGCGACCTCATCCGGCTCAGCTTTTCGACACGGTGCAACATTTGACGGTGCGCTGCCACCAAGACTGTGGAGATCTCTTGCCGCCAACCTGGCTCCGAAGTCTGTGTCTTAGTGCACGGGAGAGACGTCGACAGGAGCAAGGCCTGGCCGGAGCATTGCGGGACTTGGCCGACAGTTGGGCGCTGGGAAATCAAGTTTCAACACTTGAGATGTCATGTTTGTGCAGTCATCTCGACGTCAGAAAGGAACTAGGTCTCCAGGGTACAAACTGGGGGGACACCACGCCCAGTTACCAGCACTGTGCACTTTTGCACGCCAGCACCTGGATCAGTCAGAGCATGAGACGTGGGGTAAAGGAGCTCAAACTGGCGGTCAAAATCTGTCCCACCACTTTTCGCTTCGCCGTTTCATCCACGTCTAATTACCTGGTCGAGGTTCCCCGCTCGGCCGTCACCGTTAGACAAGTCGAAAATGTGGTGCTCTATCTGCCCCAGCTACGAGAGATTGAGTTCCGGGAAACTGGCCTCGCACACTATGCCAATCCTGTCTTTGGCCGGCTGGCCAATCATCTTCGACCTCTGATACTTCAAACGGCTGTCGGAATCCAGACACTCATTCAGTTGGAAAAGTTGACTTTGTGGGTGGGGGGACACACTAGGCGCTACCACCACCACCAGGACTCCATGCCTGCCACAGACGCTGTGGCTCTTCAACAAGAGGTCCTGATGCCTGTTTTCTTTCTGTTGCAACGCCTTTCGGAAGAACACAATTTTATGGAGAGTTTGGAGGTCAGTTTGGTACAAGCCCGTCGCCTGTCGGTGGAACTGATTCTTCCCGGTCCCAGACCTTGGACCGAGTTTCTACTGGAGGGGAATGTCAATGCGCTTAGCACAGATCTCGAGCCGCCTTGCTCTCAAGTCTGGCACACATTGATGGACGTTGACACTCGCCCTGGAACACCTCTCGTTCCACCGCCAGTGGACAGCGATGAGGACGACAACACCGAGGCGGTGGAACAAGTCATTTCTCAAGTCCAGGATGCTGTCAGACACGCTGGCCGCGCTCAAGTCAGGTGCAGGAGAGAGATGCAGGGTTGCTTGTCTCTTGTACCTGGTGACAAAATTGGATTTGAACCGATGAAGATTTGGCGTCGCAATAAGCAAGAGCTAGCCCGGATGACGGACGTCGTGGGTGATCTTTTGATGCGCTGTGGCGGGCCACAGGACCGAATCCGGCTCATGATGTGTCACCAACTTTTGCAAATGACCCGCCGCGCCCTGCACAAGCAAGAAACTTCGACACGCGTCAGCTTGATGACTCGAGAAGTTAGACGGCGTCAAGAGGAAGAAGCACAGATTGTCCAGGCTCTGGTGACCAAGGCCGTACAGGATTGTCACAAGGCGCATGGAGGCATCAAGGCAGGTCAAATGTATGTGAAACACGATGCAGACACGGGTGACAAAGTTTATAGACAAACCCGGGCCTGTCAACAAATTGCGGTCATGCACCGTCAGGTCAAGACAGTCTTGGAGCAGGCAAAAGCCCGCGTCCCCGATTGGGCCTACGACCTCCGCCAAGAGATTAAAAAGGGGCTGGACCTGAGTCAGAGCCTCGAAACTCGTTTGCTCTTCAGTGAGGAGATAGCCCAGAAACTCAATCGACAATTGACTGGCAGTCCGGCACAGGAGGAGGCGCAACAACCGGAGCAGCCAGTAAACAACGACGACGAGGAGGACAACGTCAGCACCGCCAGCAGCGACAGTAGTGAGCTATCGATCATGTCACTGGACGAATACCATGCCTACATAGCACGGAAGCGCATACTGGACAGGCTCCTGATGGTGGCCCACCGACAACTCCAGGATCAGGACAACATTTACATCTGTCCCACATGGTTGGCCCTCCTTCCCTATCCTCAACAGGATATGAATCATATCGTGTCAGTTACAGAAGCGAAAGCCTATATTCGCGACAACTGGAAGCGTTGTAACAACTGTCCGAGTTGTTTGGCCAATCTTTGCGCTTTCCCCCCGCGCGCACCCATCCTCTTGACCGACTTCCAGCAGGACCAGCTCAACGGGCATTATCACCACCTGTCCCATCACCCACACTATGCGCTGAGATGTTATGAACACAAGAAAAAGTCTGTCCCTCTGGACAATAATTGTGAAACACGTAATTCACCCTTTCTCTGTTCATGTTGTGTGTAAACGTCTTGTATATATTGTTTTTTGTCTTGTGTTGCAGACACAAACATGGAGGAGAGTCAGACCACCACCACCACCACCACCACAACTGAACCTCTCCTGGCTACCACCAACACCACCACCACCACCACCATCACGGTCATCGATGAGACAGCCGGTGGTGACAACGCCACTGCCACGGTCACCGATGAGACAGCCCCAGTTGGCGACAACACCACCGCCACCACGGAGAAAACTATCGATGAGACAGCTGAAGTTGGTGACACCGCCACCGCCACTCCTCTCACTGAGATGGACGAGATGGAATACGCTTATCGTATGGAAGGAGAGGAGGAGGGAGAAGCATGTAAAAATTGTGGTTCAGTCCACTCCCACATTGACACTGTCTGCGCGACCGCTATTGAAAATGGTCTAGCGTAAACGCGTGTGTAAAAAGTCACGTGATTTCTTCTAACAACAACTTGTGTTTGTTGCAGATCATAAGCATGGACAAGGGTCAACACTTGGAGGAGGACTTTGCCCCGCCTCTCGCTGTCGGGCCTGGTGTGTCCGGAAAGGTCATAACTAGTGTCCACGAACAAGTTTACCTGGTCGGGTGCCTTGAGACAGGAAAATCCAACACGGTTATTTGGTTGGAGCCCCACCAATTGAAGCTAGAGCCGGTCATGAAAATCGTAAAGAGAATCAGGTTCGGTGATGTGTTTAGATTCATCGACTGGACTGATTTGAGTGTCAGTGCACTCAACGGTAGGCCAGTGTTCTGACCTAAATTTATTCTAATTTAACGCTTGTTGGCAGATCGAGATCGGGGTCAGGTGATCCAAGATGTCACCAGCTTTGAGGTGCTAGTCATGCCCCTCAATCCGGATCGTGTGTTGGGCTTCCAGCATCAGGCGCAACTGAGCGGACCGCTACTCAGCCTCCGTCCATTGTTTGCACACATTCCACTGCCGGGTAAATATATGCACACAGTCAGGTCACCACACTGAATTCAATATATAGAAAGACCCACCCTGCTGGTGGACCTGGAGAATCGAATGCAAAACAAGAGTGCCGGAGAATTGCAATTTTTCCAAGGCACAGTCAGTGTCAAGGTGACGCGGGCCTTCAACGAACCGGCTTTGCAGGCTCAAAGCGGAAGCAAGTATGGCAGGGTGCAAGTGGGGGACTCCAGCACCAGACTCGAAGTCTTCTTCTTTGACGAAACCGCTCTCCATATGGCAGCAAAACTGGTTCAGGACGGATATTTTACGCTGACGGCCTTTTTCATCCGCAAACAGGAGTATGGTGTGGGACTCACGGCCCATCCGGCGTACACCGAGCTGAAAAGACTCGTAGCGGTGCCTGCCACCTGCACGAGCATTGCAGCACCACGAGCGGATGAGAACAAATACAACTGTCGTGCCTACATGAGTGGTGTCAATCGTGTTTTCCTCAACATGATCTGTGCTGGCTGCGACAAGGACATACTGGGAACTGATGAGGCCATGTGTAAGACGGTGGGTTGCAACTATAAGGGAGTCTATCCTCCCCACCATGCAGAAGAGAAAAACTTCAAGGTGATCCTCACCTTCACGGTCAGCCAGTCGACCGATCCTGAGTATGCTAATGGGATGGTCTCCGTCATGATGATGCACGCCAACAAAAACCAAATGGCACCACACCTCATGAAACTGTTTCCCGCTCGACTCTTGCAGCAGCTGCTCAAGAGCAAAAAAGTCTCCTATCAAGAGGTCAAAGCTCTCCTCATCGAGATGGTTGAGGTCTGGGCCCTGTGCATCGCCAACTCTGGACAGATGATGGCGGCTGCGTTTAACTATACCAACCGCTACAACAAAAAGGAGAATCCGGATGCAGGTGGACGCCGCTACCTCATAGACCTCGACCTCGACTATACCCAGATCACCGACCAAGTTAGGGCCACCACCGACTGGGCTCGCACTACCCAGGCGCTCGAGAACCTGCTGACCCCGGTCGTCTGATTGCTGGATCGATTTTTTGTATATATAGACAACATTGTGGTAGTTTTTCTTATTTACCACCAACTGAGTGTTTTGTGTTTTCTCATGCAAGTGTTTTGTTTGCAGACTTATGGCTGGACCACCGCCACCAGCACGTAATTGTCCGGTGAGTCAGCAGTGTCCAGGTCCAGCTCAGCCGAATGCTGATGCTGATGCGTGGTTCCAGCACGAGCAAGACCACCAACAACAACCCTCCTTGGGCTTGACCTGTCCACTGTGCACCGTGGTCCACACCTTTGACACACAGCAGCAACTGGTGCAACATCAACGTTTCGCTCATGCCAACAATGCTGACCTGTTTCGTCACGAATGGTAAGAACTGTATGCCTGCTCCCACCCTCTCTAACCAACACACTTTTAGGTATTGTCAACAGTGTGACAAACAGGAGACCACCTTGGACAACTGGACCCGGCATAAACAGGCCCATCACACTCCACTCCATACAATAGGGCGGGCAGGCTCACCACCACCACCGCGGGTAGCTGGTGGCTACCAAAATCTTGTCATCCCGGGTCCTGTAGTCGGTCAACATATTAACACCGTCTACGGCATGCATGACCAAATCATGGTGTTAGAACTCACAGAGCCGGCTCCACCTGTCAACACCATGCCTGTACCCAGCGACCTCTTTGATCTCCTGAATCGCCGAAGAACTGACGTTCGTACCCTTGTCAGCATGTTTATGACACAACACCGTCGCATTAAAATATCCCTAGGCTTGCGAACACGCTATGCTCGCATCAGGACCGAAGGAAGAGAAACTATCGACGACTACACCCGCACCCCTGCCGTCCCCATTGACAATGTTGCCAGTGATTTTCTCAACATGTACGACCAAGCCATCGACAGGCTGTGGAAGTATACGGAGAACTTTGTGCGACAAGGCAGCAACTGGACCGTTGAAGCTTTCAGCTCTGTCCTGGTGCATTGCTACGCCCTACCCCCGCTACGAGTTGGCAGCTATCAAAGAACACCTCGCGAACTGGGCAGAAAACGCTGTATCACCAATGTAGTCACCCAAGACAACTTCTGCCTGAAATGGTCCATTGTGGCATCGGTTGTACACAAACGGGCAACTGAAGAGGAAAAGAAGAGGTGGCTGACTAAAGAATTGGCCCAAATTTGTGCCACCTACCACCGGCTGGCCCACCACTGGTCGGACCTGGATTTCTCGGGCATTACACCGGGTGAACTGATCACCGGACACACGGTTGAATGCTTTGAAAAACGAAACCCCAAGTTTGCTGTCAACATCTTCCACTACCTCAACGTTGACGCTGACGTGACCAGCACGATGCGACCCGGAAAACTGACACAGGATGAGAAAAATCAACGCAAATTGAATATTAGTCAGTTTCACGTGTCGAAACATGTTCACGATCCATCCAGACAGGTTCTCAACCTATTGTTGCTCGAACATCCGGGCACCGGCGACCATCATCTGGTGAGCATTACCAACTTGAATATCTTCTTCAACAGGGGCGGTCGCCCTCTTGTCGTTTGTCCCAAGTGTCTGCAAACGTTTAGCGGAAGGACTAAAGACGCACAAGAGTTGGCCTTCCAAAAACATGTACAACAGTTCTGTGCCCGCCGAGAATTTGACAAATACAACGTCAATTTCCCAGAAACAACACTCTCCTTCACCAAAGCCTACTACAGCATGCAGCTGCCCTTCTTGCTATTCGCCGATTTCGAGACATGGGGCCAAACAGGAGGCAACCGTCTCAATCACAACACCGCTCAGAGACGAATTATTAACCGACATCACCTCATGGGCTACTCGATAGGTGTTGTCACAACACCGGGTGTCAGCGATCATCTTCAGTCTCGATTCACACTACGAACCTACAGTGGACCCTATGCTGAACAACACTTTATAGCTGATTTTATCTCGTTAAAAACCCTCATTCAAAAAGCGGTAGCCGACATGGAGCAACAACACGGAACGTTAAAACCCTACGCTGAGTTCACCCCCGAGGAGCGACAACTGGCTGAGGCCACTCACTGTCACATTTGTAAACTGCCCATCACCCAACACGACAGCGACTGGAAAACACATCAACGGGTCTGGGAAAACGATTACGGACTGCATGGGGGACTTGTCACAGACGACGACTCTTTGCCGGAGGGATACTGGCGTGGTCCACATGTCATTGATCACTGTCATATAAGGTAAGATTTGTTGTCCTTGACAATTTTTTGCAATGCGCTCTTTGACAGTGGCAAAATTCGGGGTGCTGCGCACAGTGTCTGCAACCTTCAGTATCAGTGGCGGATGAAGAAAATCCCGCTCTTCTTTCACAACGGTTCGAGGTTTGACAACAACTTGCTCATCCCCATCTTCCAGCGTTATCCGGGATTCTTCCGGCCGGGCAAAATTATTGCATCCAACTTGGAACACTTCAAATCGGTAAGAGAGCATGTTTTGTTGTATCTTGTGTGTTTATTTGCTGTCCTAGGTGGAGTATGGGGACTTTGTCCTGCGGGACAGCTATTTACTCTTGAATGCTGGACTCGAAAAACTGGTCAACTCTCTGAGCAGTCGAGTTGCGCCAGACGACACTGATAGCCTCTGGAAGGAGTTCCCCTACACCAAGCGCATGCTTGAACAACACTATGCCCATCACAACAAGTTTCAGTTGGCACTAAAGAAGGGAGTTTTTCCGTATGAATACTTTGACAGTCTGGATAGGTTGAACGACAAACGTCTGCCCGATCCAATTCAATTTTACAGTTCACTCAATGGATCTCACGTCACCAACAAGGGTTACCGGCATGCCAAAAGAGTGTGGCGAGGCTTCCGCTGTAAAAGTTTGCGCGACTATGCAAACTTCTATGTGCGAACTGACACCACCCTTCTCATGGACGTTTTCACCTCCAGTAGAAACCTACTCTATCAACACTATCAACTGGACTTGGCGCACTTTGTATCCCTTCCCTCGTTTGCTATGAATGCCGCTCTGAAAATAACCGACGTCAAACTTGAATTAATCAAAGATCCCGTCATGTTGGCCATGATCGATGCGGGTATGATTGGCGGGGTCAGCATGGTGGACACAGCCTTGTTTCAGGCCAACACGCCCTATCTGGACGATGTTAAACACAACACCAGCCTCTTGGGACGCAAGAGAAAACGCGCAGCTGCCTATGATCCGCAAAAACCTAAACGTGACATTCTTTCTGTGGACGCCAATGCTTTGTATGGGTGGGCCATGTCGCAACCACTGCCTGTGTCTAACTTTAACTGGTTGACTTCACAAGAGATAGAAAACATGCAAAAAAATGATCTGGAGCTGGTGAAAAATTACCAGGACAGCAACGAGACTGCCTACTTTCTCAAAGTTGACTTGGACTACCCGTCCGCCTTGCATCAACAACACGACACGTTTCCCCTGGCGCCTGAACACTTGAAAATTCCCTTTGAACAACTGGCACCCTTCCAGCAAGAGTACCTTCTAAAAAATGACATGCAGCATGTCACCAACCATGAAAAATTGATCCCCAATCTGCACAACAAAAAGGAGTATGTACTCCACGTCAAGAACCTCCAACAGTATCTGGCGTTGGGGCTGGTATGTACCAAAATACACAGTGTTATCAGTTTCAAGCAGGCCGCCTGGCTCAAACCCTACATCGACTTGAACACACGACTCCGGCAAGAAGGCGCCAACGATCCTTTTGCGGTGGCCTTCTTCAAGTTGATGAACAACATCATCTACGGCAAGACGATCGAGGACAGCAGCAAATACAGGACTTGCAAACTACTCAACAACTACGATGACTACGTGAAAACAGTGGTTAGAAAAGAGTTTGTGCACGCCAAGCTGATTGAAAATAATTCTGCCATTGCTGAGCTCAAATCGGCCATGCCCGCGTCCAACAAACCTCGCTACTTGGGCGTGGCTGTTCTAGCCTACGCCAAACACCACTTGTACAATTTTCATTATAACTATGTATGCAAGCATTTTAAACATGATGAGGTGCGGCTTCTCATGACAGACACGGACAGTCTGTGCTACGGATTCACCACTCACAAGGATGTTCCTCGTACCTTCAAGAAACACATGTCCGACATCATGGACTATTCCAACTATCCCCGAAACCACCCGTGGTTCGATGACAGCAACAAGCTTGTGCCGGGCAAGTGGAAGGAAGAGTGGGGAGGACGGACTCTGTCTGAGTTTGTCGGCTTAAAACCGAAGACATATAGTATTCTCGTGGCGGGGTTCAAACCTGGTCAACACAAGTCGAAAAAAAAACAAATGTTAACATTGAATTTGCATAGTTTTTTTTTTT
>ERZ802829.8-NODE-8-length-15073-cov-16.035491_pt1 | contig 15073 bp, 5 predicted proteins | sample MGYA00345653_ERZ802829 | MGnify/ENA primary metagenome ERZ802829 (study PRJEB30503, sample SAMEA104212374) | marine metagenome | biome: Westerlies Biome; feature: [SRF] surface water layer (ENVO:00010504) within the epipelagic zone...; material: water (ENVO:00002006)... | reverse complement strand
TCGGCCTCGCTTTTCGGCTCTCTCGACTTCTTTTAGAATCCATGCTTGTATTTCCAGCGAGTTCCTCGGCTCGCAGTAAGCACCTGCTCGAATACTAACTTCACCCATGGTCGAATTGTAGAGGACTTGTCCGGGTCCTGGGTGTTTCAAACGACGTTTCGACTTCATGATGTTAATGGCGAAAACCGCGTAGATTCTTACAGTTTGTTTACCCTTGTTTGTCTCAAGCTTTTCTTGCGCAACATTTGTGAGTTGATCAAGTATCCAAACCTCGATAGAAGGAAAAAATAGTTACGACGAAAGGGTGGTCGTGTTCAAATTCTATTAATTCTTTCAGTGGGGCTTCATAAATGAGATAAAAAATGGTCAACATTAAAATTTGCACATAGTAAAAACAAAAGATCAAACAATTCTGGTTTGTAAGGTTTCAAGTGGTTCCGCATTTGTCCAATGCGTTTATCATATTTCGGCGAGTTGCAAAAAGGAAAGTTTCTTAGTCGCTTTTCCCATCATCTTTAGTGCTCACGGTGGCGGTTTTCTCACTTGGGATTCTTTTCTCAAAATCCTCAGTAAAGTTTAAGTTTGCAATGCCGGTTAGGTTTCGCTTGAGGTACTTATTACTTTTCCTAGATGACCGGCCTCGGCGACTTGAAGACCGTTGTACTCCTCTTCGGTAGCTACCTGGGTCACTTGGTTGAGTAAATATTTTGGGAGTTGCCCCAAGTTCCATAGGCGTGCTATGGCGTGACTCGCTGATGTTTGAGTCGGTCCAAGTCTTGGATATGTACTTCGAGGCATAGGCAGAATCCAACTTGGAGTCAAAAGCCGATCCTTTGGTGTCTTCGGCGCTAGCTTGCTTCTTCGGCGAATGAGTATAGATGGCCGGCTCAGGATTTGGATGCGCTCGAGCCAAAGACTGTTCCTGGAGGTCTTCTTCGTCGTCTGTGATTTCTTCGACATTGATGATTGTATCCATGGGATTTTTGCTTTTGAACGGAGTCATTTCTTGGGAATCATCCATGCGGCGTTGAATTAGCTTCTTGACACTACCAGGACCCCAACGTTGCTCTGTGTGCTGGGCTTCTTCTCGGCGTGGCCTTCGAGTGACTACCAGTGCTTTAAGCCACTCCCATGCATCGGGTCCGTGATACCGTCGCCAAAGGTAGGCAATGAGATAATATAGCATAATCACGAAAGAACCTATTATCATCATGGCTGTTGACAACCAAAAGGTATCGCGATCAACATAATCACGCTCCACATTCTCGATGCGTACATTCAGCTCTGTGAGGATTTGATCTAAAACCTGCCAGCCGGCTGCGACCGTGTGGTCTTCGTGGTTAATCATGCTGTTGAAGGTGGTCATATTGACGGCACTATGAGAGCGCCAAGACCTGGCTTCAACGAGACCGGTGGTTTCCTGAGCCATTTTGTCTTCCTTTTTGGGAGGCTCGGCCGGCCCTTGTCTTTTTTCTCTGCCAAATGATCCTGGGGTAGTCAGCTCATTAAATTCTCCTTTCAATGATGATTTTTACTGACTCTCTTGGTCCGTCAGTTTCTTACGGCTGTACGGGTATTGGAGGACAACTGAGCGGCGATCGCAACATTTAAGAGAACGGGTTAACGCAACCTTTCCTTAGCATTGTTTTCTTCCTTTGGGTTACTTGTTGCTCCTGCATTTTTTATCTTTTCTTGATAGGAGCGAGTAAAAATTAGTTGTTCACTAAGAATTGAGCTTTGGTCGTCAACATTGAAGTCAATAATACTCAACCATGAATAATTTTCTGATTAGAGAAGTCTTTTGTGATTAGAAATGTTTGACTTGTTGAAGCTGTAGCCAGTTGGAAACGTTTTCCTTTACCGTAGATGTACTTGTCTGGTACTTATTTTCTCTGTTCTTGTGATCTCTCGGCAAAACTATTGAGATGATTACTAGCAGATGTTAGATGATCGTTGGAAAAAGTTGAAAGAATTGGATTCATTCTTTGCTGATTCACTGGCTCCCTCTATGAACCAGTTCTTGGAAAAAGATTAGGAAAAAATGGGTCAAGGAGACAGGTGACCGGAATTTGCAGTAGCGGCTCTTCTTTGAAAAGCAGATAATGAGTTTCTTGGCAGACGATCCCGTCGTTGGATTTAAGTAGGGGATCAGAGCAAAAAATGAAAGAAAAATGAATCACCATAGCCAAAATTGTGGACCCGGTGTAGATAGCTTTATTATCCTTGACCGAATCCGTGGTTCAGGTTAACTGATGCTAGATCTTTTGAAAAAATGATCGGATTGCGGCAAGTGTCATTATCCTTAGGAGATTAGAAAGCGGTTCTGAGGCCGTTCTTCGCCTCTAATGATCCTTTTGCTGCGAGTGATTTCCTTTTTCTCTTCCCTTCGGTTGCTTGCTCTCCGTTAACGTCTTTGATAAGGTGATCCAAAAGGAGCTGTTTTCAGTGCTGCCCTCTGGGAGCGGAAAAGGGAAAACAGTTTACCGAAGATTTTCAGAGTTGTCTTTTTAAAAGATTAGTCCCCGTTTTTCTACTGCAAGAATTTCGGAGTGTCTGACACTGATTTTGGATATGTACAAAGAGCTCTAGACCTTTGGAATAAAGCGTTTCAATCTCTGGAATGATGGTTTGGGAAGGTTTCAGTTATGGTTTCTCGATGACAGCACCGTTGGGATAATTTTCTAGAATTCAAAGTGTTCCGAAGTGAATATGCGTGAAAAAAGGTAATCTGCAATTTTTGAAAGGTTGCCTTTTTGGTCTCTGGATTCGGGACACCCCTCGAGATATGTTGTAGCCGGTTTTGAAGACTTTAAATTTGAATGGATTTGACTTCTTTTGTATTTCTTTTGCAGAAACAAGCGCCATCTGTTAATGTACTTCTGAAAAATGAGTTTTTACGAAAAATTGTGGTGTGTCTCTATTCTTAGAGCGCTGCCAGAGCCGCTTTTATGGTGAATCCCCGTGGGTTACCCTAATTATCATTAGGAAAGTACGGGGTGTTTACAGAAAAGGTTGTCAAAGAAGAAAACAGTGGACAATTGATGGAGTTTGATGGATGGTTGGAAATAGTTTGTGGATTTGTGGTTATAGTTTTCTCTGGGTTAGGCTTTCTTGAAACGCTAGGGGAAAGTCATGATCCTGGGATGATGGTTATGGAAGAAACTTGATTCCAAGATCTGGCACCCCTCGGAATTTGTTGTACGGGGTACTTTGTGAAGAAAGATTGGAATTGTTTCGGTAGATGGTCTTTGTCCGCAATTCAGAATAAAAGGTGATTTCCTGGTTGTGGTGGTGCCCTCTGTATTGGGTTTTGCAAGCTCAATTTTGCTATTCCCGCGTGTTGTTCGAACTTGTCTGTGGTTTCAGTATTTCCCTAGGGGTTAGAGTTTTTGCGGTGTTTTTTGTCTGCCCACATAATTCGGTACTATTTATAACGACCGTACCCGTCTAAAAATGGTTGTTGGTGGACAAGAAGCGTCTAGAGTTGGCGCCTCCGGGACCCTTTGGGCTGAACAATGTATCATTCGCTTGTGGTCTTTTGAAGAAACAACTATTCAAAGATGGAATACGCGGAATTGGTACCTGGCATTTTGTCGGAAAAAGCTCGCTTGCTGGACTGGAGAGGAGAGCCCCTGAACCCAAGATTAAAGCATAAAAATGGGAAATGGTACGCGTTGTACACGAGGCCAACGCGCTATGATCTGTGTTGGGCTCCGACTGACGACCATGTAGCCGACAACTCGGTGATGACTCTGAAGCCAAGTAGATTCAAATCGCTTCTGGTTGACTCTGAGCTCCTTCTGTCGATTGAGCCCCAGTTGGCCGCACGGGTAGCAACGATGATTTTTACAGACTTTTATGGTGCTGACAATGCATGGAATCTTAACTTGTTGCCCTTTCCTCGTGTTGAACGCCCATTGCAGAAGCTCCCCTGGATGTTATGCGTTGACCGTCAAGGTTTTTTGATGAGTCGAGCGGATGTTTTGTGTCAACTCGCAGGTGTGGTCAAAACAAGTACTTTGGTTGGTCTAATTCGTACTCATGACGATCGTGACTTCAACTGTATGGGTCTGTACTGGTCTTTGTTTGTAAATCAGGATCTACCCATTCGTTCTTATATAATGGATGCTACAAGGGCTGAGGAATTGTTCAGAACATCCAAGAGAGTCGGTCCAGAAATTGCGGAAAAGAAAGAGAAGATTTGGAGGATCTTGTTGTACTTGGCCAGATGTTGGAAGATTTATCAGTTTCGTCTAGCTTTTCCGTTTTATGATCGTTGCATTTTTTGGATGCCATTGGCCGAAGAAGAAGAAAGAGCTTTGTACTTTTTGCGCCAAACATCAAGATTAAACGGCAATGAAGAATTGTGCCATTGCATCGAAGATCAGGAAGAAATGAAATGAAAATGAAAATGTGCAGTAGGAGGACTACTACCCCCACCCCTTAAAAAATAAATGAAGTTATGTACATTATTTTTGCCCCTTTTGGTTGAATGTCTTGTAATTGATTTTTTGTTTCTTTCTGAGGTCGTAACCTTGATCACCTTCGATGTCAGGGGTGTCGTTGATGATAGTATTTTCTGAAAGGTCTCCCGTTTCGGTTTCCATGTCACTTTGCGGGTTTTCATCTGGGGTATCGTAAACGGTACTTGCATTACTCCTTTTGCTTTTACTGCTAAAGGACAGTTTGGTGGCTACCTTACGCACCTGGTCACCGAAACGGTCTAAAATTCCTTTTCTTTTTCTTTTTGGATTTTGTGGCGTTTCCATTAGTTCCTTCATTTGTTCATTTAGTTGATCTAAAACTTGGTCATTTTGTTCCGATTCGGAATCTGAGCTTGATGACGATTTTTCTTTGATTGATTCTTCCACATCATCTTTAGCTTTCTCTTTGGCTACATTTTGTTTGAGCTTTTTGACCTTTTGCTTGTCATCTTTAGCTTCTTTCGGCGGTGCGGCATCTTGATCTGTTTCTCTTTTTCTCTTTCCATTTCCTAAAATGGCGGGAAATTCCATTTCCACGTCAGAATCGCTATCCCAATTTGGTTCAATTAGTGTTTCAGCGGCCCCGCCATACAATTCTTGTTGTTCTTGATTTAGAAAATTAAAGAGTTCCTTTTCTAAAGCTCCTGCATATTTGACATCGGTAATATGCATGATTCTCCGAATAGATCGATTCTCTTTCAGTGAGATCCAGACCTTGTGTCCTTTGACTTTGTCGACAATCCAATGGATTTCATGGAAATAAGGATTTTGTTTTCCTTGAACGGGTTCGGGATGATTCGGTGTGCCTTTCCTTTCAGGGTCCATTTTACGCAATACTACTGGTGTTCCTGGTTGGATTCTGTTTAGAAGTTGCCTTTCTTGCACAAGGGCATCATGTCGCGCTTTCCTGCCGTCACGCAAAGCTTGTAAAATGCCCCTTAGCCGATCCTTTTCTTCCCTGCTTTTATGGCCTGCGTCCATGTCCGCAAAAGGATTGTTGCGTTGCGCTTGCCCATTGATTAGTTCCAATGGAGTAACTCCATTTAGAGCTGGGTCTTTGGTGATATGTGACAGAGAGTTGCACCAATGCACAGCTTCTGGTAAATACTTGGGCCATTTTTCATTGTGATGTTCCGCAGCTAAGATTCTTAGCATCCCTCGCAACATCTTGTTACCGATTTCAGCCAAATTATTTTTGCTAACATAGGGAAAAACGGTTCTGAACTTGATGTTATTCTCAACCATGTATTTTTGCGACTGTTGGTTTTGCAGAATGGATGGTTGATTATCTGCTACAATCATCATGTTGGTGCATTGAGCGACTTTGCGGAAATTGTCAATGATTTCAATGAAAGTTGAGGATTTCATGTCTTTTGTTGCGAATGCCCAAACCATAAGCGAATAATGATCAACAATGGTGAGTATGTACTTGTAGTTTTTTCCCTTGTGATATGCCTTTGGCATGTAGAAGTAATCTACAAACAACGTTTCGTACGGGTTTTTTGGGGTTTTTAGCATCCCCATGGGGATAGCGGTCTTGGTAGTTTGCTTGTTCAATTGGCATTCTCGGCAAGCTAACACTAGTTTTTGTGCAATGACGGACATCTTTGGATTGTAGAAAAATCGTCTCATCATCTGACATAGCTTTACGTAGTTTGGATGTCCAAGCCGGTGGGCGTTACACAACATTTGAGTCATTAAACGGTCTGGAATACATAGTTGCATGTGTCTTCTCTTGACTGCGTCTTTTTGTTTCTTGCGTAATAGCCACATTCCGTTGAACAAAGTGTACATTTGGTACTTTTTCTGGGAATCTCCTCCCGTACGTAAAGCTCGCACGATTCGTCTCATGTCTTTATCCTTTTGCTGTGCTTGCAAGATCGCCTGACCTGTTAAAATCCCTTCCGGGTCAAGATCACCATCAATCGGAGTGTCATGTAAAGTCTTGAGTGATTGTTCGTGATTGTCCTCTATTTCGGAGGCCCAAAACTGACATACAGGTAGTACGGGGTCGCGGGTACTATCTTCGATGTCGCATATAACTTCGCTGACTTCAGCGGCTTCATTTGCAAAGTATTCTTGTTCGGGAATGTCAAAATCTGCTTTACATTCATTACACGTAGATAAATGATCTGCATTTAACAGTTCGGCGTTTTCCTTTCGGACTCGTTCAAAATCAGCAAATCGATACTTCTTGCCTTCGGTGAGGAGTTTGTCATTGATATCGCATAATTTAGCTTTCTTGTAATGGGGATTCGTGCCAGGCACGTCCTCGTTTATTGGGAGGGGGAGGCCTTCCCCCACTCTTCCCAAGTAGTCTGGTCCTGCCATGTTTTCTCGTTTAACATGTACGTAATTGATGTTTTGAAAATGACCTAAGATCATCATCCATCGGTTTGGAATTATGGATACGGATTGCACCATTTTGTCCATTAGGTACACGAAAGTTCGGCAATCTGAATAAACGGTGACTTCTTCGGCTCCCATAATTCGTAGCTTGAACTTACATACTTCTTCCATCACAGCGTATGCTTCTTTAGATAGTGAGTTGTTGGAGTTCGCAAAACTCGTCGTGAAACGCTTACTGTGGTATTGACTTACGAATTCTTCCCCTTGTAGAATCGCAGTTAACACGGCCCCAAACGCGGTGCCCCCCGCGTCGACATAAAGACAAAGATGGCCATTTCTTCCGGGCACATATAACCTTTCGACCTTCATAAGGGTCTTGTTTAGAAGTTCAAAAGCTTCTTGTTGGACTTCGCTTAAAGTGACTTTAGTGGTTTTTGGTTTTCCACTGTTTTCAGAGAGGATCTTGTACATGGGTTTGCACAACGTAGCCAGACTTGGCACGAAACCGGATATGAATGCGATTAATCCTAGGTATTTCTGTACTGAATGTACATCCGTTATTGTGATCTTCTCAAAGATGTGAAACTTTTGGGTCATCGGTTTGTAAGTTAAATTGTCCTTTTCATCTAACTCAAACCACATTCCCAGGTACTTAAATCCGGTCTTCTCCAATTCTAACTTGTTTAGGTTTATCATGGCATTGGCTTCGCGTAAATCCTCGAACAGCTTGCGCATAACTTCTTTCATTTCTGGTTTTGAATGCGTAAAAATGCAGATATCATCAAGAAAGCTAACAGTATTGTCTCGGCTCAACTGACGGAGTGATTGAACAATGTGCGAGGCATATACGGGCAGACTGATGAATCCTTCGATGGCAAATTGAGGCTCGTAAATGAGATTTGGTGGAGCAATTAGACTTAGAATTTGCGCTAACTTGGGCGTAATTCGAATGTTGTGAAACAATTCAGCAAGATCTACCAAGCTAAACACAGTGTGCCCCTGCAGATGGTCAATGCAGTCCTCGACCGTAGGCAAGTCATTTGATTGTTTGTCAACTAACTGATTTACGCCACTTAGGTCCACCACAATTCTCCACACTTTGCGTGGGTCGATGGCAGTTAGTTTGTCTCGTTCCTCTTCACTCATTTCCTTAATTTCCCTTCCTCTCATTACCAAGAAACAGGGGGAGGTATACGGGGATTGAGTGACCCGTTTCAAGAAACCCTCCCCCGCCATTAGCTCAAGAATTCTGGCAAGAATAGCCTGTTTCTTTTTGTCGCAAGGATAGGCTTTTTTAAGAAGATGGGCCTTTCGAACATCAATATCAAGAGGAGGAAAATTAATGCCTTTTAAATGCCCCTTGCCCATTTGGATACAGTCATTGAACTCGTCTAGAAGTTTGGAATATTCTTCCTGTGTTAAGACAGTTAACCCTTCACGCCACCCTTCCTGCTTTAGTTCGCTCCAATGTTGGCAACGGTCATTTGGGTCGGCTCCAGGTCCTTTTTCAGGTAAATTTCCCTCCACTTTGCTGTGAATTGATTTATCAGTGATTTCACTACGATTGTCCTTTGCTCCGTCTGGCCACACCTCGCTTTTGATTTCTTGCTTGGTTTTTTGCAAGAATTCCACATATGATTCTGTGTCTTCATGTTGCTTACCGATGTTGACGGCCTCTTCATATCCCTTGGGAGTTTCTGGATTAGGCAAAGGTTTTGGTTTGTTGTCCACGCGTTCAAGTACGTTTTCACAGACTTCCAAAGCGTTGTCCATGTCGACGATATACCTTTCTACCGAAGAATCGGATATTCGTGATACTCTTTGAGCCAGGCTCACAGTTCCATGAACCTCAGAAATGCAGAAAGTTTCCCGACCCAAACCTAAACCCATTGCTTTAAAAAAACCTTTTTGGGATTCAAAACTATCAACGGAAGACTTCAAGAAACCTAGTTCCACAGCCATAGCATCGTGTATAGCAAAAGTGGATCCAAACTTTTCGGTGGTAATTGTCAAGCGTGAGGAAGGTGCATGGTAGAAGATCTCGTCGGTGACGGTCCGAATAATGGATTGACAATATTCGGCTCTCATGCGTGCTGCTTCAGGCAAAGTGCAGACAACAATGTTTAATCCTTTTTTCAGCGGTTTTTCTAACTGTTGTACCTCTGCCTGCAATTTCTCTATTTTCTTCAGCGTTGTCATCGGATAGTTCTTCTTGAAGATGAGATTTCCATTGCGTTTATTCGCTTTGAATGTAAAATGGACGACGGTTTTTGGTGTTTGGTGCAACTTCCACCTTTGGTGAGCTGAACATAAATGTTTGTCCGGAAAAACCCCGATAATTAAGTGTTTTTCTTGTAATTTCGCTGCTTGATTTAACAAAGCGGCAGTAGCCAAATCCCTTTGTTTTAGCAGCGTTTCTGGTGCTGGTACTAGGATGGGGTGACCTTTTGGTGCTAAACTTACAATTTTTTGTGCCGTGGCAGCGTCTATTCTCCCTCCGCGTACGAACACGTGTTTTGCCCCGTCAGGAGTGTGCTGCCTTTGGACCACATACCGTCGTATTCGCTCGCTGGGCCCAGAGGTCCCGCACAGATTGTATCCGGCGAAGTTGGTGGCTCCTCCGTTATCCACGAAATGGATGACGAAGAAACTCTTTTCTGGGTCAGTGAACAAATTATGAAAAAAGTTTTCGTGCTTGTTTGCACACCCAGAGGGATGCTCTGAGCGGCGACAATTACGTGACTCCAACTCGCACACGCATGCAGGGAAAGTCCAAGATTCCAACTTTTCAGCCTCTTTATAAGTAGCAATGGCCGACGTTAGATTTGCACAGATCTGGTCATTCTTTTCAGAACACACATATCCTGTGGCTATTTCTAAACCGGGCTCGATTTCGACTCCCATTTCCTGATCATTGTAGACTGGAACGGTCATCGTCAAATTTGAACTCACCTGGACAGCGAAATCACAATCCCGGGGCTTATAAATGGAATACTCTAGAGTACAGTGGGCCCCCCTTAAAGCTTGCATGTTTTCTCCAGGCTTCGTAGTGACTGCGCATGTAACCAACGAAGACTTCTTTGGCAGAATCCTAACTGCTTTAAGGGGTTTGAGGACAAAACTGCTTGGTCCAGCCTCAGTCTTTTCCCACGAGTCTTTAATTACGGTGTCAAAACTCGTGGTGGGGACGCAGAGATTTGCAATAGTGCGGTCCCGATTACCCGCATCAGGTAAGTATTCGAGTCCAGCGTGGCGAGCAGTTAGAAAGCAGTTTCCCACAATCATTGAATGCTCCCCACTAGTAACAAGCCATTCCATGTGTTCGAACTTTCTCCACTTTCCCTGTTCTTCTTGCAGGTACATAGGTAGAGTAGTCTTCCCAATTACATGAATACCGTGTCCTGTGTGACTCTGAAGGCTGGTCATGGTTCTTTCTAACCTGACCCTCTCGGGCCCAAGCCTTTTTGATAAACTCAGGAAACAACTTTGTGATATTAAATTTGGGTAACACCCCGTGTCCAGTAGTAACTCCAAATTCTCCCCTTTCCGGTCAAAACGCAACCGGGTGTATGGTCGTCCATTCCGGATTGCTAGACGAAATTTGGTGAAATCGTGTGGGCACGGGAAACTGTCATCATAAGTCGTGAGATGCTGGCTGAGTGTTTCAATAGTGCCCGTACAGTTGCTCATGACATCACAAAAATCATCAATGGCCCGTCGACTACCTTCGGTGTCGAGCTTGCTTGACTTCGGGCCCCGATCCCCATAATACTCGTCGGTATGATAAGAAAAAGATGATCCTACCTGGGTAGCTGGTCTTGGTCGTTTGAGGAACTTACGTTGGATTTCGCCGTCCGACATGTCACTATCGGTGTCGGCAAGATCATTAATCACAGCGACTTCCATATCGGATATCTCGGAGTGTTCGTCACTTTCGGCGTCCTTTTCACTCGGTCTACACGATGGTTTCTCTCTGCCGGAAACCGCGCTTTCACTGTCACTATCAGAGAAATCACTAGAACACTCAGCGGAATACATGGGTACATCTTGGTCTTCTTTATTTACATCGTTGGTACATGCTGATTTACTTTCAAAACTATATACATTGCAAATTTCATGCACCTGGTGGACCGACGCCCCTGACTCCGCTGAGTCCGCTAGTCATCCGGTCTTGGGAAGTTCTCCTTTTTCCTGCAAATACCGAATAACCATGCAAGGCTTCTTAGGATCCTCATTCTTGCGCGTGTGCCAAGCTGAGCAATTCCTGCACGGGGCTTGATTCATGTCGTAATCATCCGTGCTGACCGGGCAATCCCGGTTGAAATGTGGCTCGAATTTGATGCAAGTGCCACACTTCCAGCATCCTCTCATAGCATCATTTGGAGTCGGCTTGTCGTAGCAGAAATTGTTTTCCCAGCATGGGTATTTAGGTCCGCCTCCAGCATTCCCTTGGTTAGGGTTTCCGGGCCTAGGTGCGGGAAATTTCCCCCTTTCTCTCCCGTTCCCCCCGCGGTTGGATGGCATATTACTGACCTCCATCAGGGATCGCTCAATCGCTTCTTCCTCACTCCTTGGTGGGCTGGAATTGTAGTAATTTGCCTCGGCGGTCATGTGATCATCATTCTGAAAAGGAGGGTTATTTTCTGGTCCTTCATCATAAAAATCAGATTCTGGTCCGTGGCGCACGGAATCAATTGCGAAACCCGCTTGTGGGTATCGCTTGTCCATGCGGCGGTTAGGTTGACCCCGTGCTTCAGCCCTACGGGCGACGATACGCTCTCCGTAGAGTTGCTTGAATTGATCGTAATTTCCGTAGTTCACGTAGTACGAAGGCAGTTCCCTTTGCAGTTGGGGGACAACGGTGCCAAAGGTGTCAATGGCCATGTCGCGGTACAATTGCATATACTTCAAGGAGGTGGCCTCCATACGTCCTTGAGTGGCAACGGTGCGGAATCGCTTCTCCAATTCGTCCACTGCATTGATGGGGAACCATTTGCGGAGGAACTTGGTGCAATTCATCTTGTCCAGTAGAGTTCCCTCGATCCTCCAATCCTCGCCGATGCCGGCTTGCGATTTAGCCACATCTCCGGTTAAGAAATGGATCTGATCAAGGGTTTCATTCAGAGGGCGGTCCGGATGTGATGACACCACTTTGTCAAGCATGGATTGCAAGGTGGTATTGTTTAGCACGGTTCCAAATCTCTTGATCATTGCGGGATAAAAATCCTCCAACGGAGTTTTGTAATCACGGTTCTTTTCCACATATCGCCGGAAAACACCATGAGCGCATTTCAATAACATCCAGTAAGCAAGGTCCTGAGTAGCGCCAGTTTTGCCAACTAGGCAAGTTAATTCCTCCAAGATGTCTTTGATGGAATGGAGGTCGGTGCCGCTTCCCGAAAACTTCATGCTTCTCAACGAAGTTTGGAGTTCCTTATTTCCTTCGCTGGTGAGGGTGCCATTTGGTCCGCATACTGGTATTTCGAGATCTCCCATGAGCATGTCGGTGTTGGTTTGCTTGAAAGTTAAAGCTTCTGTGACCAAATTTGGTTGAGTTTGGACCGTTTCTTCCAGTTCGCGCAATTTCGTTTCAATTCCATTTGTTTGGAAAGAAGCACCCGGACCTTTGTCTGAAAGGAATTTTAGAGCATCTGCCAATTGCTTGGACAAAGGAGGTTGTTTGGCTCTGGCTTCCTCTCTTTCTCGCTTTTCATCTCTTTCCCTTTTTCGTTGCTCCTCGCGCGGGTCAGGCTTTCCCAAGCGTTCTTTGTATTGCAAAAAGAACTCCCGTTCGTCCCGTTTTGCCTTTGCTAGAGCGTCCTCTAAAGTTTGGTTGAGATCAAGACCTCGAGTGAAGGTTTCGTTGCTGAAGTTTCCTGGTGGTGCATTTCGTCCTCCGAAATGGTTGCGAGCATACTCTTGCATCCCTAACAATGCTAGGAACAGAAGTTGCTCCGCGGAGGAGATGGTGATTTTGCTCGCGATTCTTCCGGCAAGGTAGTCTAGACCGTGTTGATACTTATCGCTCCAGAATGGTTCTCGTATCCCCGTGTTTCGGTAGATGTCAGCGACTTCCTGTATTCGATGGTTGATGAGGGTCACGTTTAGGGCATCAACATTGGCTTGTTGTTCAGGATCCTGAGGATCATCAGCGTACCTATCAAGAACCCCAGTAATGAGTCCTCGCACGTCCTCAGGCTCGAGGATAGGAACAGATGGTTGTGGATTAGTACCAGTAACGCGAATTCCTGGAGCCTTGTTCGTGACACGAATTCCGTCATTTTGGCCATTCGGGTTTTCAGCTGTTTCGATCGTTTCTTCAAGATTTTGGCCCGCAGTAGAGTCTTGGTTGTCGAAGTCGGCATTTTCAATCTCGGCTTCAACTTTGATGTTGTCTGAAGAAGTGTTTTCTTGCGGAGTGGCCATCCTAGATTCTATGGTACTTCTTTGCAGAATAAAATTGAAAAAGTGAGTTGATTATATAAGTAATATTTTTAGCCTGTTTGGAAGGAAATATTATGTCTATAGATATTCCCCCCTCTTAAAATTTTGTTTAGGAAAATTTAAATACAAAAGTGTTGCTTTGTTGGGCGCCAGTGTAAATTCTGTGGGAGGAAATGGATTCCACGGGGATTCAATTTCCTCGGGTGAATTCGGTTTCGGTTACAAGGCAAAGCTATTGGTAGAATTTTTACAGAAGAAATAATTTATTGGGTTTTGGGTAAAGTGGTTCAAAATAATTTCTCTAATTGCCCTAAAATTCCATGGATAAAGTTGACTTCTCACTCTCCACGAGTAGTAGTCACACTAAACTTGCTAGTAACCAGGGAAAAGGTTCTAACACCTTTGTGGTCGGTATTAGTCCTAAACGGTTGTGCTCTCGATCCTATTGATCGCAGAACGGCGACTCGTTGTACACGCTCAGTTCTTCGTCAAATACGCAATGTGTGATTCGATTAGTGAGACACTAAAGTAGCCCCTTTTTTGGCGACTTCTAAAGTTCTACACTCAATCAATCATAAACCTCTTAGCCTGCGCAGTGAGTCCAGTCCAAACTGTCAAGGTGTGAAACCAAATGTACCGAATGAGTCTAACTAAACAAAGATAAATATCAAAGAAGAAGCTATCAAATATTATACCGTCAGGGGCGAAGTGAAACCTCGGGTAGTCTTGAAAGTCCTTTATTGTTATTCAATCTCCGGGAACGAACTGTGTCCGATCCCCCAAAACACACGGCTTTTATACCCGCACAATTTTCACCAAGCGCGTCCTTCGCAGAAGTAGCGCCAAAAGTCAAGTTAACAATTAGACACCGACAAAAATGGTAAAAATACACACTTGTTTTTCCACGTTAGGTAAAAACAAAGCGGTTGAGGGTAATTATTCCTACTTATCGTACTAGATGCATAAACAAACTTCTCATTACGGGTGGGAAATCGCTAACGGGCAAGTAAGCTTATTTATAGTACCAAAAATAGGTAGGGAAAAGTGCCGCCTTTTCTGACCCAGTCCGGTTGCGCACAACACCTCCAAAAACAAACACTCGCATAGCAATTATTTATGGTAATGTGCTATGGGAATATGCACAAACGGTACCAACTCACCATTTTCCAACCTTAGAATCTGTAAGGCATCAATGGATATTGGCTTGTGGAAAAGGGACCGATTTTGTTCCCACTTCACATACTACGATATGTCAAAAACACTTTACAAAGACTGACTACATCACTCACAATCTAAATGGCAAAAAGATCAAGAAAAGGTTGAAAAGTCAAGCAGTTCCAACAATGTTTTTACCTTTAAGACCAACAGAAAGTCATGTTTTCCATGACTATGGAAGTCTTCATCGTCCAATAGTTCCAAAAGCTTTACCTGATCATGTAGCTTGTGAATTTTGTGAGGCTGAACTTGAAGATACAGAATCTGCCATTCTTGAACATTTAAAGGATCAACATGTTTCAATTGTTGATACTTTAGGTAGAATTTGCAAACTTTGCAAATATCAAGCCAAAGACAATGAAGACATGTTTGAACACTTTATGTTTCCCAGAAAAAGAGAAAAAAGTGCTTGTCATATTTGTGAGAAAAAGTTTCAAGAAGTTCCTTATGGACATTACAGAGCTAAACATGAAGACTATATCAAGATACATTGGTTGCAATGTGATCAATGCAAATTATACTTAACTCATCGAAGCAAAAACAGTCACATGAGACTTTATCATGTTCAGAAAGATCCTGTG
>ERZ802829.7-NODE-7-length-15123-cov-24.573467_pt1 | contig 15123 bp, 13 predicted proteins | sample MGYA00345653_ERZ802829 | MGnify/ENA primary metagenome ERZ802829 (study PRJEB30503, sample SAMEA104212374) | marine metagenome | biome: Westerlies Biome; feature: [SRF] surface water layer (ENVO:00010504) within the epipelagic zone...; material: water (ENVO:00002006)... | reverse complement strand
CCCGTCCAACATTCTTTTCAACTAAACAAATAGAGCATGAATAATCAGCACAATGGTACACAATCAATGGTGCATAATTACAAGAATATCTGCTTGTTAATGATCAAGGTATCACATTTTTAAATCATGAAAAGAATTTTATTTGACTTGTTCATAGTTGATTCGAGTTGAGATATTTTCAACATGAAAAGTACCAAAAGTTGCATCCTGAACAAAGATAAATGTCCAGGATTCAACTTATGATATCATTCGTATTGTTTGCTGTTGCGAGATCAATGAACAAAGTATTGTACACTCAATATCATTTATATCATTTTACCTTTGTTTTGATCGGACTATTTCGAAGAGTCTCCACAAATGATCTCACAAGGCTTTGTTCATCTCCTCCGAGTGTCCGGGTGCCGGAGAGAACTACCCTCGGGACCTCAGCACCTTTAATTATTGCCACATTGGAGGACATTCTTTTTATTCGTTGTTTGAAAAATGTTCTCAAATCCAATTTTTCGGTGAAATTTCTCCTGATTGGGTCAAAATGAGCCGCACAGGATTTGAAAACACCAAAAGAATTGTAAATGTTAATTGGCGAGTACAAGTGATTTTTTTTCACTGAAAAAATATTGCTTAGCACTCGAACATTAAAATATTATTTTACCTTTTTGATTTTTTTTCTTTGATGCGCTCATGCTGATCATATGCTCTAGATATGGTAAAAATGCTAAATCGAAGGCCTTCTGTTTTAACTTGATAGCACTCCTTGTCAGCATTAGGAAGAACTGACAAGGTTTGAACAAACACAAGGATTTATACCCGAAGTTTACCTGTGAAATCAATGAATCCACACATCCGTAACCAGAATATATTTGCTATGCTAATTAGATAATTTGATGTGACAACCACATATCCGTATCTAGATTAGCTTGGATATGCTAATTAGATAATTTGATTGGATAATTTGTTTTAAATTCTATCATTGGAAAAGACATGTAAAAGGAAACAGTTATACCTGTTTGGATTGCACAATAGAAAATATTGTATTTTATTCTGCGCTAAAATCCAGTTATTACTCATGAGCAGTTGCTTGAGATAAAATCTTGTGATTGTTTATTATTAAGCCAGGATAACCACCGAGTGGCTCAGTCATCAGTGGTCACTCGAGATGTCAGGACGTGGTCGCGGGATAAAAAGTACCAAAACAAAAGGCTCATCTAAAAAACGCATCCAACAAACAATGAAAATGGATTCTGATGGTAGAGTCTCTATTATTGCTTTAAACCACTCTGAATCTCCAAAGACACCGATCAAGAAGAGAAAATCAGAAAATATAGATATCTCTGAGGAAACCAACAACTTCGGATTTGAGTTGCATGTTCTAGGACAATATGGAATTTGTGAAAAATGCGGCGCCAAATGGCCTGAAAATCAGATTTGTCCTGGGAAATATCATCTCATAAAGAGAACAAGCACAGGCTGGGTGAGTGAGATTTTCTTTTATTGTTATGATTTTAATTTGCTTTGTCTTTGTAGCTCTCTAGGAGAGAGAATCCTGATGAGATCATAAACGCAGCAAAATCAAATACAACTCCTACCCTCTCTGACAATTCAATCAAGGACCCAATCTATCTTGATGATCCTACACCAGCACCGTCTCCTTCTCTTCTCTCTTCCGCTCAGCTATCTGTGGATTCAAACCAACCTGGCACATCAAAAGTTACTGATAATATAGCTCATTGCGCTGACTCATTTCTGGAGGATGATCAGATTTCTAGATTTCGTCAGAGCACGGTGAGAGATGATAATAATCTCTCTTATATTAATAAGTCAACTGTATGTTTGGATTCTATTTTTATCCCATGTCGACACAACACATCCCCTGACTCAGAAATGTGGTATTTAAAATCAGATGGTGTTTATAAGATTCCATCTGGAAAATCAGAGGTTGTAAAAACCACTGCTTTTCTGGACTATATGGGATCATTTCCTCATGTTTGTAGAGTTGAAGGAATCACACCAACAAATCACTGGTTAGGACAGCCCATAGACGGATCATTGTCTGTTAGAACTGGCACTGTAAATCCTCAACATACGGGGTACCTTGATCTATGTATTTTTAACAAGGGTCAAAGAGAGCTTATTATTAGAGCAGGATCACCAGTAGCTGTTTTAAAGAGAGAAAATTATCTTCACTAATTTTATTCTAGGAAATAAATATTTGTGGGCTCAACATCTCGCTGATAAAATTATCTTTTTGTATTAATCAAAATATTGATCTTTTGCAAGATGACAGATCACTTTTCTATCAAACGAAAAATGTAGAAATTTTTAAATGTGGTGATTATACTTTCTCATTCATGTCAAAAAGAAGATTTGTAAATCTGACAGGGTGTAAAACTTACCAGGATATTATTAAGGCAATAACTTTATTTAAGATTTATACAAATGTATTTCGGATATATAACTTGAAAATAGATACAATGTTGGCTGTTTACCACCCAATTTGTGAAATATTAGAACCTCCGAGCGATCGATTTTACAAACTTATAAAACCAAAATTTCCTGGAATAATTTACAGACACAAAACTTCTAAAAGAGGATGTACTGTATTCCCGAGCTCCATAGTATTTTGGGGATTCAAATCAACAAAAGAATTGATGTCTACTTTTAACCATGTATTTTAAACGTATTAAATGTAATTTCAGATATTTATTTGTCAAATCGCCTCAGCCGGAGTAAAATGTGAGACACCCTGTAAAGATTGTTTTGAATCTCGATCTAAAATAGATTTTTATGATGATGAGAAAAATGAATGTTCTGAAGATATCGCTGAAATTTGTGAACATTTAAATATTTGTTCTTCAACAAAAATGTTTCAAACTTATGTAAAACTTTCAAAATATAACCAAAAAATCTCAAAAAATTTGTTACATCTCGCCGCAATATATTATGTCGCCAACATGGAATTTTATTTATCTATCAATAGAATAGCAAAAGTGTGGGACAAAAATATTCAAAATAATTATGTAAATGTTTCACTTTTAAATCGAGATATATCTAATGCATTGATGGCTGCTAGGTTAACTCCACCTTTAGAAAACTTTTCATTTGTTATCGATTACACGTTAAAGCACTTGTATTTACCACCAAAATATTCACCAAAACTAAAACAAATCATGAAAACCATTTCTAGCGAGCTCAAGAAACTCAAAAAAAGATGTATAAAAACACCTAATTTAATGTGTTTAGCTGTTTATTTTTTTAACCCTACAACACACTTTTGCAAAGAAAAAGGTGAAATTTTTAACATTCTCTATGTTCCTTGGAAAACATTTGAGCATAACAAGAGTTATGTGTTATCATTTTATGAATTATCACAAAAATTAAAATATGTATATTATATTTGAAATAAACTTGAAATGAACTTTGAACTTTGCACTTTGTCATTTGAACTTTGATACAAAATATTTATCTTGAAATATATCGCTATCTAAAATCACCAGCTTGACGCTTGACGCGTGCGCGATCATTTTAAAATCCTAGACAGTTTCTTACTATCTACCATTGTGTGAACAACGATGGGTAGAGCTAAAAGGAAACGTTTGAATTCAGCGCAGACTGATAGAAATGTTAGACAAAGAATCAATGAACCGAAAAGAGAAGTAAAATCTAGATTGGAAGAAACTACAGATGCATTGCACAGTGAAATGCATTCAGAATCTCTACCACAAATTCAGCGTGAGAATAGAGACTGTCCTCATTGTGGTATGATTTAAAGATTTGTATTGAAGCTTAAAACTGCGACAGAATTAAAGTATGATGAGATAATTTTAAACTAAAAATAGGAGAGATCTCAGTAGCGTAGGGGTAACGTGTGCGCAACAAACACTTCGGGGAAGGAGTTTATGAAGGTGCGGGGTGGCTCCTGTGTAGAGATTGTGTTAGCAACCTGTTGATAATACTAATAACAGCTAGTGTAAATAATAACTGGATAACTCTGACGAAATTATGAGTTATGGGTAGAGTTGACCTAGGCCTACGTCCGGACCTTAAATGAGGGCGGTCCACCCTAGACACAGACATCAGTCAGTCATCATAAACTAAAAATATCAAAAAAAAAATATATAAGGTGACTCTATTCCTTGCCTTGTGTTCCTAACATTATCAATACACAGTCCTGAATATTGATTCTGACTGACAACCTCGAGGTGTAATGTGCGCTTGGTGAAAGTCAGACGTTAGTACGAGACCGTGTCTGAGATCTCTCCTTTTTGTGTTGTGTGTGAAAGAGAGAAATGTTGGTTGAGACATGATTATCATAATGCATATTGTTTACACATAATCATATTTAGGTACTCATTTTGCGAGTTCAGAGGGCTATAAATATCACAAACAAACTAAAACTCAAAACCAACGTTCTAGAAGTATTCCAGCCAAAGATTTTAAAAAGAATGTTCATCACGTAAGTGTACATTTTAAAATCTTTACAAACAAAATATATTTCTCACTTTGTAGGTTTTATGTCCAGAGCTCAACTGTTGTTATAGCAACAAAGATCCTAAGCTTGTAAAGGTATTGTCATAAGAAAAATATTTTATCTCATTTGAGATAATGATTATTTAGATTCATTCGTTGAGGGTGCATCAAAAACCACTAGGAGGAATGTACACAATTGTCAGCAATTTAACTGCTGAGGAAGAAAAAGTCGCCTCACATCCTTGTGGTATTTGCTGTAGAAACTTTTCTTCATCATCAGTAAGAACAAATAATTATGATGTTTTATATTTTTAAATATATTCACTTTACAGGCGCTCAGGAGTCACAGAAGGACATGTAAAGGCAAATACTTATTTTCGTGCACTTATTGCACAGAAAAATTTCAAGACAGGAAAGAACTCATACAACATTTGTATGAAAACCACAAACCAATCACGGGATTTCAACAGACGGCGGTTTTTGTTGGAGATAGTTCAGACAAAGTAAAAACAAACAAATCAGGATTACCTAAAGCTTCGGAGCGTTCTCTTGTTATTCTACAACCACATCTCACTACAACTGATGAAATTTTTATCCCTCAAGTTTGTTCTGAACTCAGAAAACTTATGGAATGGGATCTAGGTAAATGATATTTTTGAATCATATTTTATCATAAAATTATTAATTTTAATTTCAGCATTGGGTAAGAGATTTTCTGTTCGCTTGTTATGCAGGAGCATAATACAGAAGCAGGACGAGGGTGATACAATCACTAAAGAATACATCTCTCAGACGCCAAACATAATTTGCGGTTCCTCTAAAAATATAGAAAATGCAATTGAACAGTTCATTGTTGCAACAAATCGAAATCTCGCCAACTTACACTCAACACCAAGTGGCTACAGACTGTTGGAGGTGACCAGTCTAACGTTGATGTCAACATTCATTCCCGATATCAGAGGAGGTTGTGGACAATACCTAAACGAGATGCACAAAACATCAGAGCGCAGAGGACTTATTGCAATAAAATCTAGTGATGATATTGATGGTGATAGTGAAGGCAATAATATGTGTCTAAAAGACGCCATATTATTTCAAATCTATGGAAAGAGGATAATGAAGAGGCTCATTGAAAAACACAAACCAAATTGTGATGCTTTTGATCATGATGTGTCGTGTTACTGCTACATTACAGCTGAAGAAGAGTTCATGGGACTAGCAACAGATCAAGAATATTGGAAACAGTTGTATGATGACAATCGAATAAACTGGGAGGGAATTAAATTTCCAGCCGGACTCGAGGACATCTCACGATTCAGCGATCAAAACCCTCACATTCATTTGAGAGCTTACTTAATTTATGGAACCTCTGCTGTGAATGTTTTTGTGGGACCGAGAACATCTGATCAAATTCATTTTGTGGATATCTGCTTCAGCGAATTTCACAGCTATGACACACATGAGATAATGGGTCACTGGTACCCAGTGAAAAACTTATGTGAATTCACATCACAAATTTTGAGAAAAAAAGATAACTCGGGACATGTACACAAGAGATATGGAGAGGATGCTTGTGAAAAATGTTTAGAACATCACTTTTTAGTTAAATCTGAAATCGCAGCCACTCGAGATGGAATTGATCCTAATGACAAAGCTCGAGGATTATATATTTACAAAAACAAATATTGTCCCTATGAGATACCTAAGAATATGATTATTTCTGACAAACATTCTCAGCATATGAAAATATGTGGTGTGGAGAACGAAACATTATACAGAGCCAAAGACATGCCTTCGATGATTTCACTTCCAAAAAGCGATTTTTTTCTATTTCAAAACTACAAACAAACAGTTAATGATAGATTTTCGGGATTTTTTGATCTAGAAACATTTAATGAACCATTAGAACCAACATGTGTACCTTGCGAGCTTCTCATGAACACAACATCAAGTCACAGTGAAAAGGATAAGATATACACAGAGTGTATAAATGAACATCATTTCCGTCAAAATTGGTTCAAGTGTCATGCATGTTTATCACAATTCAGAACTGCGTTGATAAATAGAGATTGTACCCACCCTTGCGAAGATGATGATCAAGAAAAAATGTTGGGTAATTGTTTAGAATGTTTTATAGATGAAGAAAAAAGTTTTTCCGATTGCAAGCATCAGAAAACACAGAACATTAGAAAATTAAAATCATCAGGATTTTCATTTATATTACACGACAATTACAAGAAGCAAATCGTGCTCACTAAGAATTATTTTCAACAATCGGAGAAAGATGATGATCCTCTTGATTATCTTATGAAGTATCTACAAACTGAGGTTACTGATTTTGTTCAGTTAGAGCTCGAGAAAGAAGCTCCGATGTTGATAACCAAAGAAGAGGAAGAGTCATTTCAAAATGCTGAGCATTGTTATACATGTCACAAGAAGTTAAGATCCTATGAAAAACTGAGGGATCATTGTCATGTTCTCGGTGAGTAAGATTTTCTTTGTTTATCTTGATTTTAAATTGTTTTGTGTTTGCAGGAAAATATCGAGGTCCAGCATGCAGAGCCTGCAATAGAGCTCTAACAATTAGAAATGAGGTGTCAATATGGGCGCATAATCTCACAAATTTTGATGGTCACATGGTTCTAAGGAGTTTAGGAAGAGGTTGGGATAGCTATAAAGTTATTCCGAGAAATTCTGAAAAGGTTACAGGGATTGCAATGTCAAAAAAATTAAAACCTCTTCCAACAGCAATTGATCTTATAGAAGAAAACTCTAAAAAACCCATTAAAGATAAATATTTAAAATTCGTTTTTAAAGATTCTATGAGCTTCTTGCAAGCATCTTTAGAAGCGAATACAAAGAAACTCAGAGATTCTAATCACTCATTTCCTTACTTGAGGAATTCAGAGTTTTGTAAAACAAACGGAGTGTTTGACGAAGAAAAATTACAGCTCCTAATTCGAAAGGGATCATATCCATATGATTCTATGAAATCTCATTCTGATTTACACAGAAAAACTTTTGCATCTAAAAAGGAGTTCTTTTCTTGTCTAGGAGTTGGAAAAGATATTACTGTTGAAGATTACAATCACGGAAAAAAAGTTTGGGATACCTTCAAAATCAAGAACATGTTAGAATACTCAACACTTTATTGCTGGCTTGATACCATTCTATTATTAGAGGCATGGGAACCTGTGTGCCAGTTCACTGAATCATCATTTGGACTTCATCCCTCACATTTCTACACACTCCCTTCCATGGCTCTGGCGTGTTGTCTGAAGAAATTACATGACACAGAAAAATGGAAGAAAATTGAGCTTTTGAAAGACTTTAATATGATTGACTTTGTATCAAAGGCCAAAAGAGGCGGAATAACATCCACTCTCGGAACACGATTGGTGTTTTCCAGATCAGGAGCTAAAGATGTGAAAAAAGCAATCAGAAAAATGAAAGATCAAGATCCCAGAACAATTACAAATTTGTGTCGAGCTGTGGATAAATCACTGAAAGAAGAGCTAAAAAAGGAAGAGGACTATGCTATACTATATTTGGATGCAAACAACCTATATGGAGAATCACAATCACGTCCTCTTCCTCATTCTGATTTCCATTGGGCATCCTCAGAAGATTTGAAGTTGATAAACAAGTTTTTTGAAGTTAGAGCATCAGGGGCAAAGATAAAGTGGAGTGATTATTTTGATGATGAAACCGGATATTTTATAGAAGCCGATATTGAGATTCCTGAACATTTGAAAGAGAAAATGGTAAACTTTCCACCTGCTCCTGAAAAAACTAAAATAGAAAAAGAAGCTCTTTCTGATTTTGCCAGAAATATGTTAGACGAGGCAAATGAGAAATATATAGAATCCGAAAAACTTTGTGTCACGCTTTGTGACAAGGAGAAATATGTTACCCATCATAAATTAATGGATCTATACAGCGAAATAGGAGCGAAAGTTAAGAATATCACAAAATGCTTGAAATTTCGACAACATCCATTTCTCAAAGATTGGGTAGATTTAAACACAGCAGGAAGAGCTACAGCACAAAAAGCAGGAAATGAGATAAAGAAAAGCTTTCACAAATTATGGTGAGTTTAACATTTATGAATTCTTTTATTGTGAATTCTTTGAATAATTCAATATTCTTTTAGTGTGAATTCTGTGTACGGGAAGATGGGAGAAAATGTTTTAAAACAAACTGAGCAAGAGGTTATATATGATGCAAAAACATTCGACATGAATGTGCTTTCCCCATACTATAAATCACATCAAATTATTCACGAAAATTTAATTATTGTTGAAAAATACAAAGATTTCATCAAACTAGATAAGCCAATCCAAATTGCAAGTTCTATTTTGGAACTAGCTAAATATTCCATGTATTCCTATTATTATAAAGTTTTGCTCCCTATATTTGGCAAAAGAGCAGAGTTATGCTACACTGATACCGACAGGTAAAAATTATCTAATTGTACATTTTATCTTTTAAACTTTGAACATTTTAGCTTTTTAACTAGAATCATCAAATTTTATTTTCAGTCTCGTTGTGAGGTTGAAAACTAAAGATCTGAACAAAGATCTTCTCGAGATTCTTCATACATTGGACACATCAAATTTTCCAAAAGATCACCCTCTCAGAATAGAAGATCGAGGGGCAAAGCTAGGATATTTCAAATCTGAGACAGGTGACTAATAGATTGAACTTGTTACTATTATAACATTTCTATGTTACAGGTGGAGATCTAATCAGAACATTCTGCAGCGTTAGAGCAAAATGTTACACATTTCTAAAAGAAGAAAGAACAATTGATGGAAAAACCAAACTTACAAAAGAAAATAAATTAAAAGGTGTTTCAAAAGATGCAGTTAAACTTTTAGATTTATCTGCTTATTTAAGAACTATTCTTTTGAATGAAACGCAAACCAGTGAGAGCAATAGAATCACATCAAAACAACACCGATTATATATACAGAAAACTGTTAAGAAGTCACTTTGTAATTTTGACAACAAAATACGCCTTAAGAGCTGCGGTATACATATTGCTATGTATGGATCCAAAGAATCGGATGATTGTGAATGTGCCTTTGCAAAATGTGTAAAATATGAAAAGCAGGTTTAAATTGTTTATGAGTTTGTAAATATTTTGTTATAATAGAAACATTTTACTCTCAAATTAATTGTTTTGTGATAACTTAGCACATTTAAAATGGAAAATAAAGCTCAAAAAAAGCTCCCAGTTCGCATTACATTTAATGCTAAAAATTGGAGTGAATCAGCTAAGAAGCTGAAAGACGCTTATGATGATTATGTTGACTCGATTAGAGATAAATGGAGCGCAGCATGTAAAGAGCATGATGTAAAGTCTAAGGAGCTAAAAAAGAATCACGAGAATATGATCAATATTATAACAAGAGAAAGTGCTGATAAATATGATTCAATAGTAAAAGAACGCAATGATCTCATTAATGATCATGATATGGAGATTAAGAATCTTAAAAAGAATCACGAGAAGATTATCAATTTTATGAAAAAAGAGAATCTTGATAAATACGAATTAATGGTGAAAGAACGAAAGGAGTTCATTGATCTTATGTCCAAGGAGCATGATGCTACCACAGATTCTCTTCAAAAAATGTATGATGACACAGTTGCTCTGAGAGATCTAGATCAGGAGAGACTGATTACATGCAAACAAAAATATATCGAGCTAAAGAATATTTATAATGATCTTAAATATAACAACACGGAGCTTGAAAAACTAAATGATGATCTAAATAAAAATAATAAGGATTTGAAGGATGAAACAACCGATACAAATCTTAAATATCAAATTTTGTTTTCAAGATTTGGTGATCTCAACAGATTTTCTGACAAAACATCTGCTCTTGTATCATCACTGCAAAATGACAAATCAGAATTGAGAATTGAGGTTGAAAGATCAAGCGGAATAATCAATATGCTCAAAAGAGACATTGGGGACCTTGAGATTAAGATAAAATATCTAACTACAAAGCTTGACGAAGTACTTGTGAGAGAACAAAACTCACTGAAAGCTAATGCTCAAATAAGTGCTAATAACGATGAGAACATTAAATCCCTGAGTTCAAAGCTTGATGATTCAAACAAAAAACTGAAGAAAACAATAGACATGAAAAATCAAACAAGCAATGAGTACAATAAAATCAAAACTTTATATGAATCACTAAAAGCTCAAGTGTCTTAAGAAATTTTTTGTCACTAGAAATTATATTAGTATTATCATCAAAACATAAATACACAAATGTGGGGAATATTTAAGAATCTATCATGCCTCGTTTCAATTTTAAAGAGAATTGCTCAAAAACTAAAGAGCTCTTTCAAAAGAAGAACAAAAAGTATGATAGAAAGTCACTCGAAAGAAAATTCAATCGTGAGTGAGGAACAGTTAGAACCAAGAGAGAACTCTCATTCAGATATGATTCTTCGAAGGGGAATTTCATGTCCTTCAATTGCAACACAGCAGACAACACAAATTCTCAAAAATGGGGATATTATTCATCAACAAGAGAATTCAATAGAGAATCCAATAATACACAAGGAGACAACGCGAAATGGAAAGAAACATCAAAAGAATTTTTGTGTTACTGCTTCTGTACAAAAGGCGGAAGCAGACACAGAAAGGATCTCAAATACGAGGAAAACAATGTCTAATGCACTCACAATTGGGTTAATAGGAGCTAAAGTAGCATCATTTTTTTTTGCTGTTCAATCTTTTTTTGGAGAAGAAAATACTGAAGATGTTGAAATTGATACTGATATTTAATTCGAAATAAATGTTAAATTAAACAATCAAATTTTAATCCTCCACATGCTGAATCCTGACCCTGAAAATTTTTTCTTGAAATTTTTCTTATCATCTTCATCTTCAGCATCTTTCCCCCTATCCTTTTTCTTGGCGAATTTAATCGGACCAGTTGGATGCGTGGGAAATTTATTCTTTCTTTTTGAACATTCAAAACTCACTTGTTTTTTGGATCTTTTTCTCATTTCACCACCAAGCATCTCTCTTTTTATAGTGTGTGAAAGCCTTGTGTCACTTCCCTTCTCAATTATTTCCTTCTTTATTGCTCTCTTATTTGAATTTGAGGATTGCTGTTTACTTCTTGAACCAGTTTTGTTGTGGGACTCATACATCTCAACCTCATTTGACGATTTACCTGAAGCAGATTTCTTCAGTTTAGGAGGTTGATACTTCTTTCCGATTGAATTTGATGTTTGCTGTTTTCTTTTTGCACCAGTTTCGATTAGAGGATCATACATCTCAACTTCATTTATTGATTTACTTGAATCAGATTTCTTCAGTTTAGGAGGTTGATACTTCTTTTCAATTTTTATCTCATCAGCATCTACCATGTTAACGGAATCATCTAAGGGTGCAGATGAAGAAGATGTGTACATATTTTGGTTTTTATACTTCCTTTCTCTCTTTATCTGAGATTTCTTCATAGAAGAATCCTTATATTTTGAGATATTTGCTTTGTTACTTTTAACAAAAAAATTTCTAACATTTTTCACAACCTCTTTCTTATTATGTTTAGTAAAAAATTCTCTAACATTTTTTGCTACCTCTTCCTGTCTTTTCTCTCTCAAAGATTTACCCTCAGGTTTTTCAATAACAGGAATAGGCACTTTTATTTTGTTTATATTCTTTTTCCTAGAATTATTCCCTCTCAAATTTGATTTATTCAATACACTTTTTTCTGGGTGAGTTTCAAACAAATCTGTTCTAACTCTGATCTTAGGTTTGTTTTTTATTATTGCCTCTTCAGGAACCTTATCATATAAATCTTTTCTAACTCTGATATTACCCAAACTTTTCTTTGTTGAAATCAAGTCTGGAGCTTTTCTTGATATAATGTTATTTGCTGTGGTCCTAACTGCATTTGACTCATTTTTGTTTATTTTGGGATATTTTCTGCTTTTGAGAATATTTGGATACACGCCCCCTTGAAATTTTATCGTATTATCAATATCATGAATAGGAATATGTTCTATGTTTGTATCCATATGTGCATTAGGATCTATATGAACATTGTCCATGTGAACATCAGAATCATATTCAATGCTAGGTAGATGTCTTTCAACCTTAAATGTTCTCTTTTTGGGTTCTGACTTTGGTTTCTTTTTCTCTCGATTGAACTTGTCGTTCTTCTTTATTTTTGCTCCTTGAGGAGGAGGAGGAGGGTTCCACTTAACTTCATCTTTTAACTTACTTGTAGCTTTAGATAATCTGGGTCCATCTTCTGATGAAACAAAAGAACTTGGAAGAGGATAGTGAGAAGCACTAGTAGGTTGAGACACGTCTGTAGTTTCCTCTTTTTTACTCACAGTCTCAGTTATTGTCGGATTTGTTTGAGGAGAAGGAATTGTTTGATATGATGGAGAATAGGACGGAGCAAAAGGTGTGTGAGTAGGTTGAACAGACAATTGAGGTGTAATCATGTGTTCCTCTTTTTTAGGAAAGTTTTGGGATATTGATGTTTTAACACGACTTGCTTGGTATGGTTTAGTATTTACAAACTTCTTTTGTAATCTATCTTTAAACATACTTTTGTTAGTGTCCTTAACTTTAAAACCAAAACTATCTTTTAATTTCTCCTTATCATCAACATTGGTAGCAATGTTAGGAATACTAGATACATCATTTGTGGGTTTGCTAATGTTTGATGCACCATCATCATTTGTATGATGCTGAGGATTCTGTTCATCAGAATGCGAGGTGTTAGTTTGTTCAGATGTTGCTGTAGTCGTAATCCTATCAGGTGAAGTCTCAAACAATTGTGGTTTTGGACCCCCACCAGGACCATCCTCATCATCAGGTCGATCATGACCATCAGAAGGTCCATCAAGACTTCTGTTATATTCCGAGGGAAACAAATTAGTTTGAGGATAAAAATTATTTTGAAAACTTGGAGAAGAATTTGCTGAAGCATTGGACGTAGGAGAATTTCCATCATCATCATCATGATCACAACACTTTGATTTTTCGATTAGTGAATTATAAAGTTCACTACTTATTATATTCAGACATTTGTAAGGTGCTGTTGAACAAGAGCCTGTTTCTTGAAACGCCATAATATAATTTCTCCCAAATTCACCGAACCAGTTTGTTGTCACTATGAAAAACAAAGCTTAATATAATTAAAATGTAATTAAAAGTATATCATACCTCGAAGCACTGGATTTGTTTCTTGGTGAAAATCCAAAATTAGATAACCATATTTTGTTTTTCCAATATGCTTATAAACAGAAGTTAGAAAATTTTTTGAACCAGGAAAACATTGCCTGCTGAGTGTAGAAATTCCTAAAGCATCTCTTGGGTTATGTGTCACCACAAACCGATGCGTATTCAAAGATAATTCCCTGAGTCCTTCAGGAAAAATATTGTGTAAAAGTAGATATACATTTAAATTCCAATGATGGGTTAGCACTAAGAAGAGTTCGCGAAAGAATTTGGCATTTGCTTTGATGTCGGAACCGACATCATCGAATATAACTATCGCTCCTGTTTTTCCATGAAAATTAATTGTTTCTCGAAATGAATCAATATCTGGCACCCCTTTGGCCTTAAAAGCCAATAGTTTATCATTCTCCCATTTCTTGTATATATCTTGATCCGTCAGATAATACAAAATTATTTTCTTCTTTTCACCATTTTTGATCAGAACATTTTTCCTGCGAATTATCTTGTCAACTAAACTTGTTTTTCCTGTGTGAGCAAGACAAAATAAAATTCTTTTCATGATTTAAAAATTGTTTGTACCTGAACAACTTGGGCCGCAAACAATAGTGTTCGCAGGGCTATGCCAACGCAAATCATCTACAAACATTATTCAAACTTTTGTACTTGATTTTGTGACTGAGGAATAATTCTATTATAATATATTTCTGGCATCAAAACTCTCACAAATACAAAATTAAAATTTGACGGACGATAAAAATTATGATCCGGCTTTATGAGACTCGGAGATTATTTTTACTTTCAAATCATCCGTCATATTTTTCTGTGAGACTCAGTCCAAGGAAACACAGGTAAGAATTTGCTGTGACTTATCACAGAAACACAAAGCAAGAACTTGGTGGAGAGTTTCTTGTTGTGTGAAGTCACCAGCCAACACAGAGAGCAGACACTGAGACTAGATCACCAGTGATGTGGTACATGATATGACTGTATGTGTGTGTACAATATTTTACACCCTCACTATCATCAGCTTTTCCCGGAATTAGTAGCAGATTTTGGTGATTTATTATACAATCTTGATGAGCTTGATGGAAAAGCCTGATAATCTGGGTGATGATGTTCTTTTTGCAAGTTCTGTGAAATGCTCTTTAATGAAGATTTTTCGGCGAGCATTTGATATTTAGACATTTTTGATGTTTTGGAAGAGCTATCCTGTATTGGAGAAGAAATTATGTTCGCTTCCTCGATGAAACTTCGTGTTCTCTGAAATATAAATTGTCAAGCCCTGGCCCCAAACCCTTAGCCCTAAACCCTTTAGTCCCAAAACCAAAACCATGGGGCCTTGGGCTGACACTAAAATGCTGTAGGCCACCACCACCCACCACCACCCCACAACTTTTAAGCATGAAGGAGGGGTCCCACAACAAAACTCA
>ERZ802829.6-NODE-6-length-15547-cov-21.195456_pt1 | contig 15547 bp, 4 predicted proteins | sample MGYA00345653_ERZ802829 | MGnify/ENA primary metagenome ERZ802829 (study PRJEB30503, sample SAMEA104212374) | marine metagenome | biome: Westerlies Biome; feature: [SRF] surface water layer (ENVO:00010504) within the epipelagic zone...; material: water (ENVO:00002006)... | reverse complement strand
CAATGGACCAGTATCTCAAAGCATGGCAAGCTGTCAAGAGTACACTTTAATAGGAGGGAAAATCTGCAAAATTTGTGAGGATTTGAAAATCTTCCTCAGGGAAACAGAGCTACATTCCTCATACAAAGAAATAATCAGGGAGAGTCCCTGTAACTCTGAGGGTTGCATAAACAAGCCCGGGGCCCGGCTTCTGATGACAATAAAACCAAAGGCGCGAGTGAATTAATAGAATAATCATTACCGAAATGAGAATGACACAAGATTGGACCATCCTCTGTACTCTGGTCACATTTTTTGTGACCAAGGGGTATGGGGGTAAGAATAAAGAAGGAGATATCGTACTCGAAGCATACAATTGTGACAAGAGACTCCCAAGCCATCCGCTGCCCGGGATCGACCCAACAACTTGTATATTTTCAGAACAATTTTCAAGCAAGACAAAATATGAAAATGTAGATTTGATTGTAGAAAAACAAGAACTACCCATAACAGGGTACAGGTGTACAGTAAGCCTCGAGCTCACCTTTAACTACTGCGGGTCTAGTCAATTACCAGGTATCACATACTGGCAAGTTCTAGAGGATCAGAAACATTATTTTGACATCTCTTTGACTAAGAAGGATTGCATCAAGTTGAGTGAGACTGGAGTATTTATCCATAAGCAAACACAACTGGATGAAGGATCAAATATTCCACTAAATTTTACAAAATCTGGAATGAAGATTAAAGTTAATTACATGAATGAGGAATCTGGTAAAGAAGGCCGGAAAACAACAAATGGTGAGTGCAAGGACTACATACCAAGTGGAAGATTCATGAAATATGGAACTTATGAAAATCAGATAATCACTTTAACCTACGAGGCACATTTTGAGCAGATAAACCTCATATATTTAGTCGGGCCGGCAACCCTTCAATGGAGAAAAGTGATGAATATTGGAATAAATGAAGAGGGGTTGTATTCCTCGATGCAAGGGACTTTTGTCTACGAGTTTAGGGATTTTGGATGTGAAAAGAGGTTCACTAAGAAAAGGTTCCCGGATGCCACAATTGTCAGGAAGAAGGAAGATAGAAGAGTCCTCCTCAGCAATGACGGTAGAGCCATGACCTTCATTCAGAATGGAACGACAGAAGTATGTGGAGGGATTGTAACCAAAACTGACACAGCCAATATATTCATATGTCCCAATTGTGAGATAAATTTAGAGGAGGCTACTCCCACAAATGAATATTTATTCACACTCCTCGGACTCAATGTTAAGTCGTCGCAAATGATGATGACTCAGATTTACAATAAGAATTTTCTAGTTATCTCTGATCGGGTGTGTGAGCTTCAGGTCTTCCTGTTAAATAAGTACCCCGACTTCCTGTTGAACAAGTACCTAGACTACAGGAGGGACTTCCACTACTTCGAGAGGTACGGAATAGCACACTACAAGGACTGCGACAGGGTATTGGTCACAGTGGACAACACAAGGACGAACTGTTATGACAGACTCCCGGTGATACATGAGAGAAATTTTTATTTTATCGATTGGAAGACACAAGAAATCATAAATGAGGCCAGGGAAGTAGAATGCTCCGGGAATGATACAAGATTCCGAGGAGTCTCTAACCAGCAGAAGACAGTCGATATCTGTGGGGGACCAAAGTACAGAGTTTGTACACTTCCTGGCCATAACATCACTTTGAACCGCGGAGAAATTGAGTCGGGTCTCGCAAGCCAATTCTTGAACGTCTTCTCGTCCTCTCAAATCACAAAATTCAGAAGAAGAAAGAGAGGGAAGTTAATTCCCATAAAAAAGGATGAGATCAACTTGGGCAAAAGACCAGAAGCGAACGAAGAGAACAGACATATAAAATACATGAAGCAACTAGGTAAAGCAATAATTGAAGAAATAAAAGACTTCTTTTACAATGTCCCGTACCTAGGAGGGATATTGAATTTCATTTTCTCTTTTGATGAGCGGGAGAAGTTGACAGTTTTGACTTTAATTATAACTGGAGTTGAAATGTGTCAAGAAATCCTAAAAGAAAGACAATTTAAGTGGGGCTTTTTAGCCCAAGCTGGAATTGCTTTATACTCACCTCTAGTGTTTATATTACTGAAGCTTTACCAAGTTGAACTGGAAGACAAATTTAAGAAAATCCAACACTTCGCGGACAAAACTAAAGAGAGGTTTCGCGAGGACAGAAGACAAGGAGTGTAAACCCCGGCCCGAGTGAATGGAGGCCGGGGAGACTGGACGCCTCAACCCAAATCACGGGGCGGAGGGGGAGAATAGAAATTCGGGAAGAAAGGAGTCAGTCATCCCGAAACTTAGAATGAAAAAAGAAATCATGCCAATAAATACAATGAGGACCAATAGAAGCTATTCTGGTGCACCGGGAAAACACACCATGACCAACAAAAGTGACGAAGTTAGGAAGAAGAAGGAAAAACAATTTGCCAAATCCCCCACGGATGTCATCAAGAATATCAAAGAGGAAGAATCTGAAGGTGAAGACAGTCAGGAAATCTATACGAGGAACCATCCTGGACTGCCCAAAGCCATCCTAATTGCACTGATAAAGGGGATGTGGAAGAATCAAGAAGCAGAAACAAAACAATGTCTAATGAAGATTCCGTCAGAGACAGGGAAGGTCTGCAACTCTGAGATTGACCTCGAGGACGCGAGATTAGCAATGGACTTCATCCACTCTTACATTTAAATCTACCGGTAAACCATATAGTGACTATTGTAAATCTTATATTAATTATAATTCTTTTTCTTTCAGGACACCAATAGCAATCAAATTCAACTCAGCAACATCCCTTCACCATCCTCAAAAGGAAATTTAAGTAACCAGCAAAAAAGTAATATTTTCTTCACCTATCAAAATTTCTATAAAAGGAAATCTTTTTTTTCATAAACGTGTCCATTGACGTCCATATTATATATTATATCATATTATATGTACTCAAGTACTAGCCCACAAGGGGAACTGCACTTGAACTAAAAATATCCTGTTATAACATCAATTCAAGAGTATTTTATATTATAAAACTGAACATATACCATTTATGTCCATAATATGATTTGATATTATTTAAAGATACCAATGACAAAATAGTAGTTAACTCACCAGGGGGTAATGAAGGTTTACTGAAAAATATTAGTATGAAACAACGAGGAGTACTCTAGAAAGTAATAGAACAACCTTATAGAGAGAAATTATGGGAAGGGTTTGTAACAGTAAACCTCGAAAACCGGATCTATAGGGTTAACACAAGAACTCATAAGGAAGTCGTCGTTGATGAAAGAGCAACTTATTAGAAAAGGGTTAAGGGATGAGGACTCATCTAGGCCTCAACCCTACCTTTTGAGGATCAGAAACCTATTAACAAGGAAGAACTCTTATGAACTTCTCATGTAATTTAGGTTGATGGACCATTGAGAAGCCCGTTCATATGACTGAAGCAAACTGCTAAGACTGAGGACCAGCTGTTCGCGGTAAAATGAATAGAGATACATTTGACCGCGAGTAAACAAGAGCCAAGAGATTGGAACCTCAGGCCAGATTACGAGGGAGGCTTGAGGAGAAAATAATGAAGGCAAGAAAGATCAAAGCTGCTCAAGAATGTCGTCTTATGTATTAGTACAGACAATACACAGGAGTAGATACATAGGAGGACAGGACACAAGAGGAGCCACAGCTGGGGTCAAGTCAGCAGAGGACTAACGGATTCGAGACCATTGTGAAACACTGGAAAACCCGTCTGGAGTCCATCAGGAGAAGAGAAGAAACGGAGGAGCTTGACTGACCGTGATGAGAAGAGGCCGCCACGCGCCCCTGAGAAGGGCGTGGGGATGGTCCCCGATCTGTGGTTGGTCAGGCTGGCGGCAAACTGACGCAGTCAATGCGTCTATTTGTCTGACGCAGAGTTTGTACCAGGTACAAACCTCTGATGACCAACACGAGGACAGGGACACAGATGACAATGCGAGGCAGTACGGGGCCTACCCCTCCCTATCAAAAAATCCACAAGAAAGAGAACTTACTTATCAATCCACCTTCACCAAGAGAGGAGGCGTCATTTTCCACCTGTGAGAGGCGATTAAATTTAATTAAACGACTTGTAATCCTAATCATTCCTGATTGAAATCCAAGACAAAGAGGCAGAAATCATCCTCCGGACTGATTTCTGGACCATTCGTTCTCCTCTGAGAGGCTAACTATTATTCATTGGTATTCAATTGAGTATTTAACACTTACCATTCCAAGTATTGATATTTATGTTGAACAATTTGTAAGCCATAAACTAACGATTAATAAATAAGTCTAGCAAAAGGAAATTAGTTTTACTGACTGTTGAATTATAAGCGCGAATCTCGTGAGAGAGCCAGAGGCTTTAGCAGAGTCTCCAGTGTGGAGAGCTTACTGCTACATTTAATTAAATTTATAGTGAACTGTGACAGAGGTAAATTGAGGTCCTGCAACCCAGAAAGTGGTAGGTAATATCAAAGTTGCCAAAAGAGTAATACAAAGAGGATAAAAAACATCGGCTTTTATTTTTGACCATCCGAATAAAGTATATGAGGAGCTTTCACTTGGTGTAAATTTTAGGGTTCTATTCGGTTAATACGTCGGCCTAGCTAGCTGATTGGAAACTCCCCGTAGAGACCTATTTCTAATCCGTATTGCTATCTTTGATCAAGACCTGCGGCTGACGTCATACATCCCACTACGGCACGGCGTGGCCCAGCTAAGGTTTTGGTGTTAAGAAGCAAAAACTGATAAAGCCAAGTGAAAGTGATAGTGTAGAATAGATATAAGTTCTCAATCGCTAGGCACAGGGGCGGAAAGTATCACACTTGTGTTTCTGAAAACCCATAGTTGCGGGGCCAATTGTTCAGGTACGCCTGAGGTCCGCCGGAGAGAACTTTAAGCAATTTGTGCTGCCACACACTGTAACAGGCGATTTAGCGGTTAATTTGGCTCAGAATTGACATCACCAGCGTGGTGAAAGCTCTCTGAGTACAATACCTTTAATTGTTTACTGGAACAGTAGACAAATATAAAAAGGGCCGCTCTCCTGGGTCAAAATAAAAGTTTGTGTTGTCCTCATTTTATAAAACCAAAGAAGGAACTGCAGACCTTCTATTAGGTGACTTTATATTATCCACACTGGGCCCCGGGACCACAGTTCCTTATAAGTGAATTAATTAGGTTGACGCCAGTGATTGATAAGTCTGCGGGACCGTATTGAGTCAAACAGTAAACATTTGACTCAAGGAGAGCTTGAATAAAGGCTCAACAACAAGGAGTTTGAAGACCTGACCGAGGTAAAAAGGTAGGAAAAGGTCTAAAGTTTGCCGCCACAGAGGCCAAACGGCGGCAAATAGCCACTCATAACTGGCAAATTACTCAAAAAAGTAACAAGGGAGTAAATTAGTGTAGAATTGTAAAATAATTTTCTACATTTTAGTGTCTTTATACCCCGTGAAGGCGGACACTTGGGCATTTTGTAAATTATACACATCACCTGATTGATAATAAAGCTGACGAGTTTTGTTTAAGACATTAAGGGGATTCCCAATATATGTAGGGGTGCAAATTTGCCAACGGACCAAATCTGAACTAGAGGAAAAAGATTGTACAGATAATAATTGGTTAACACCTGCCTGTGACCTCAGAAGGTAAGGGGCACAGAAGGGTAAAGCTAGTAAATAGCAAGGTTCCTAGGAAAACCTAATAAATATAGTATACAAATATATATATCACGCGTGCTCTACTTAGTATAATCTAAGTCTGAGATTTGAGGGAAAGTCAATTTATGAAAGACTCCTGATTTGAGTGGGAAAAACGCCATTCAGGTAGTAGGTTTCAGAAACCCTATTACTAGTCAATATACTGACATACATCACATCACCTGAAAAGTGAAGTGGTAAATTAATTAAATCAATTTAAGTGGGAAAAAGTAAAAAGCACCATTTAAGTGGTGGAGCAATGTAAAATCTGCCGCTAATTAACACTTTTATTTGTCACATCACCAGAAGAGTGAAGTGCACGCAAGCAAATAATAGGCACCAGATAATTTGATAATTAATATTGATCTGTCCTATAAGTAAGGGAAATTAGGTGAGCAAAACATTTTTGTTTGATCTTAGTTGATCCTCGCCTGTCAATATCACACAATTTCTAATTCACTGTTAATCAGGTGCTGATAGAAGATATAAAACATAAATCCTGCATCCTGCCCTATAAAAGTTGATTTGAAAGTTGGGTTTAGTTGCCGACTGTGCCACTGGAGTCGACAATAGGCCGGATCAAGATATAATCTTCAACCCTCCTCTGGGGCACAGTTTGTGATTACATTCAATTAGTAAATATCAGCGAGGCACAACCAGGAGGCACCTGACCGCCTACAACCAGGTACACAACAATTGTGATTGATTAAAAATATTTATTAACCATATTTTTGAAACCTTCCCTTAGAAATTTCCAAGAAAGCCTAAAAAATGACAAGCCGGGGTGATAATAGAGATACTATTATCGAGTCTGACACGGATAAGTCCACAACATATGAGAGTCTCTCTAAAAATGTTCTCATTACTAAAGATAACTTCAGGAGGCTCTCAGTGACTGATTCCACTTTCACTCTTGAAGGCTATGATTACCCTGCCCTTGATCCCGATGAGTATACTAGGCTGCTTTTGGACACCACTCATAGTGGACGTCAGCTTGAGATTAGTTGTACAGGGGTGAAAGACGCAAAAATCCTGAAAAAAATAGATGATAATTATGAGGCCTATCTAGGATATATTTTTGAATTCCATGACATATTTGGGAAAATAATTAAGGATGATGAGGAGGACCGGAAAAATGCCCTAAAGTTCATCACCATGACAAGCAGGCAGACTGTCAAAAGTGCAAGAAGTACATTTAGAAAATTCATGATGGAGACAGAACATGCTTGCAAAACCGAGATTGATGCAGCTCTAACAAGAGATCTTAAAAAGCTGAACATTATGATGCATCACAATATTAATGCAATCAAGAAGGAATTGGAGTCAGCACTAGACACCGACTTCAAGAAGAAAGTCTGGGAGCAATTAAATGCAGTAATGCAAACTTCGGGACCAACGGGTGCTAACCAAACTGAGGAAGAAAATTCCTCAGAAGTTGAAGTAGAGGAAATGGCAGAATTCTCAAGGACTGATCTTAGAAAAGCCATGGAGTTATCTTTTACTCCCAATTACCCAAGAGTATGGGATCTGGATGAAAGAGACCAAATCCAGATGCTTTTTGAGGAAAATGAAGATTACCTCAAAGAAGCCAATTTTGAGGCAAATCAAAAGGATATCAACGGGACACTATACGCCATCATAGAAGTCAGAGAGGAGAACAACAAGATAAAACCAAAAACTGGAATAAAGATGCCATACAAACATATGGCATGCTTACTTGTTGTCAGTGATGAGTTGAGACAGTTTGCAGTAGAAAAAGGTTTCATGAAGAAATACAAAGATGATTTAAGTACAGAAAACTTTTGCAAAGCATTTGACATTGAATACAACCGAGGCAGCCAAACACTAACAATGGATATGTTACAAAATGAAATCACAGACAAAATGAATTTCCATAATCGAAAAAAGGCTGAGAAGGAAGAGAGAGACAGAAAAAGACTTGGAGTTAAATCAGAAAAAAGTCATGAGGCTGAAAACAAGAAACCTCTAGCCCCTGACAGTACAAAAATTCTGAATATTAATTCTGCAACAAAACATTCTGCGGCCAAGACTGAGCTACCTGACCCTCAGGCTAGCACGAAGACATTAGTTGAAAGGCCAAACTTCTCCAGTGTCAAGTCCAGCAGGGCTATGTCAGAAAAAAGTTTCTCCTCAGGTTTGACTGGAACTGATGCAATCAATGCTGTAATTGACAATATAATAGGTGCAAACGCTGAATGTTCTGACTCATTTGATTACATCGTGGAACAAGTTGATAGATTCAATCTTGATGACTACATCATTGATACTGAGAACAATGGTTTTGCCCTCAGGAAAGCAGACGAACTTGGATGTAATCTTGAAATGTTGTGTCACGATGCAACTGAGATTTGTGAGAAAATAAAAACCATCCCGGGAATGTCACAAAATCAGCAAAGAGACATGGTGAGAGATCTGCGGGAAGCAAGGAGGACTGTGACAGAGTTGTCAAAATCAAGAAAAGAATTCACCCTGTACGTTTACGAGACGTTCATCAATGGGATCAAGAGCCTGACCACCTCAATTGATGATGAGCAGAAGCACATTATGGTTGAACTCATTGACGGGGCCAAGAGGGTCCAGCACTGCCTCAAAAACTCCCTCGAGGTGGGGACCAAGCACTTAACCAGTGTTGGGGCCACTGATGCCAGGACATCCCAAGGCGAGTCCGGGTCATACAAAGTTGGAAATTTCACTGGAGAAATTGGAGTCTCTGTCAAAACTTTGTATGAATTCCTTGAGAATTTTGAACTAATGACAAATGCCACACAAGTGAGTTATGTTGGTAAGGGTAAACTCCTTAAAACAAAGCTCAAGGACTATGCTGCAACCGTCGTCCCTCCATCAATTGAAAATTACAAGGAGATTGTAAAACATCTTGCCGCCCATTATGGAGGAGTAGAGTATATTCTATCAACAGCAATAAGTCTCCACAAAAAGGAAAAGAGAATACCAAGTACAGTAGGAGCTGCTACGAAGAGGGACGGATGGCAGACAATAGCAGAGAGGGCAGGAAATCATTTGACAATAATAAGGAAAGTGCTGAATCTAGAGAAACATCAAGCCAAGATAAATTGTGAAATAACAGCAACACATTCTGAAAGATATGCATCCACATTGTGTGGAGTGGTTCCTGAGGAGGTCGCCATTAAATACATCAACAAGTGCCAGAGCTACCCTGAAAAAGTCTGCAAGGAAATAATTGAAGAAGTGTCAAATCTTTTTGAAATAGCTATCAAAATGGAACCAAGCTGGGTCTCGAAAAAAGAGGCTAAGGAAGCAGAAAGAACAGAATCAAAACCTGATTATGATAGAAACAATAAATCCTGGGAATTCCAGAAGAAAAAATACAGTTTGAGCTATGACAAAAGGTCTGACATGAGGCCAAAGGAGAAGCCTAGGGTTGTAAATACCACAACCAAGGGACCAGATGACAAGGGTGGACCACCCAGAAAGAACAATCAAGTTGTTAAAGAAGACAATGAAGATTGTGAAATGTGTAAAATAGCCCAGGAATTGCAACTAGGAAACGGGTACTTCAAGGATCATATGAAATCAAGAGGAAGATTCAATAAAGTCCAGTGTCCCATCTACCTTAAACTAAACATTGAAGACAGGAGAACAATCATAAAGAAAGGGAAATTGTGCCCCAAATGTTTAAAAGAGATGGAGAGGGATCACGAATGTAAAGCTGCTCCATTTTCACTCTGCAAAATCTGCAAAGATGTCAGGGTGGAAAACTGTAAACAGCACAAAAAAGAGAACCAGGAAAAAATTGATTCCAAGAGACACTGGTACGAGAAAAACAACCTAAAAATGGTCCTCCAAATAACTGCTGGGACACCTAATAACTTTGAGAATGAAGCAGCAATAAGGAAATCAATTAATTTTTTAGAGAAAACCAAATGTCCCCAGGTCAAAGGTATGAAGGAAAAAGAAAGATTGTTGAGAGACCGGGAAAGGCCACTACTACTGTCAAGAAAAGAATTAATGGAAGACCCAAGAGTAATAAAAAAGGTTGAAAATAATGAATCCCTAATGATCTATGGAAGAATAAAAGGACATGACAGGGCGCTCAATTTTCTATATGACACTGGAGCTAATGTCTCGTTGGTGAAAGATGATGTCCTGGGGACACAGCTCAGAGCTCATAGGACAAAGGAGAAAGTACACATACAAAATTACAGTGGAGGCGAAGTGATGCAAAAATGGTTGGTGCATCTTCCTGTAGATGAAGATAGGGTCATCATTGCGCAAACATATGCTGCAAAACAAGAAATCACACTTCCCAAAGTCATGAGAAATTGCTCAGTGGTGTTCAATGAAGCCAAACAGGAAATTGAGGAGAGAACAGGAACAGATGTATCTGATGTAGAAGTCTCTGATTACGTTGGGGGGAGACTTGATGGACTGTTTGGAATGGACATGTATGAGTTCTTTCCCACTGTTGTATGCTCACTCAGCAATGGGTACACAGTGTTCAAATCAAAGCTCATGCCTCACTCCAAGAAATCTGAATATCTCATCGGGGGTTCCTCAAACAAGATGAAGCCAGGGACAAAGGTCGAAAGCGTCGCCATGGACCTCCTCAACATTTTGGAGAGGGACGGCCTCCCAGGGTTGGAGGAGCTTAATATCAACTTGGTAGACCCCGACTTGTTGGGACCCTTTGTCAATGTCACAACAAGGTCGGGAAGGAGGACTACTGAAGATTTCCCCCAGCAAATAAATGAGAAGAAAACTACTGAGGATCTCCTCCAGCAGATGAATGAAGAGAAGATTGCTGAAAAGCAACTCCACAACAAGGAAAAGGCTAAAAGGCAAAAAGAAAGGCAGGATGCAATCAATGCAAGAGACGAAGATAGAAAGATAAAAAATGAAAAACTGAAGACAATGTCTCAAAAGGAGAAAGATGATGCAAAAAAGGAGAGGAAAATGATGAAAGAACTGGAAGATAGTATGAACTCACTACCAGTCTACCTTGATGAGTTCGAGGGAGAGAGGGAATCACCCCTTGAGAAACTGACACGGGGAGTTCTCAATTTCAGATCTAGAGTCAACAGGGAAACTATCTATGACATCAATCACCTCTTTGAGCAAATGCATTATAACCCTAAGTGCTCACACTGCATGGCACTTGATTGCCCAAATTGTGCTAAACTCGACCCTTTTGAGAGAACAACAATGGCAAATCATCAGGACATTTTCAAAGTTAATCAATGTCTCTGGCTGGATAAGGACAACAATTTCGAGTGCAAGCTCCCTTTCAAGTGCAAGGAAGAGGATATCCCCAAATACCTCTCATCGAATCCAGAAATGGCAAAAGCACAAGCAAAAAGGGCACTGAAAAAGATTGAAGGACAGAATGATCCCAAGATCACTGAGATGTTGAGATTCAGCTTTGAGAAACTAGTAAAGGCGGGATATGTTTCAAAGTTTGAGGATCTAACTGAGGATGAGAAAACACTGGTGGATTCAAAGCCAATACAACTTTACATTATTTGGAATATCCGATTCAAGTTATTGAGTATCTCAACACCAGCTCGCATTATCTACAATGGTAGCGCGCCATCTGGCAGGAGTAGTCTGAATGAGCTCCTTATCAAAGGAGATTTGAAGGGGAGACTCCGTTTTGAGGGAGTGGCTGTATGGTTTTGCTCCAACAAGTATGGAGTCAACGCAGATATCTCGAAATTTTTTAACAACGTTAAACTAAGAAAAGATGACTGGAATTTTCATCAAATATTCTGGAGCGACACCATGGATCCTGAAAAGGAGGTCGAGAGGTACATTTTCAAAACATGTTTGTACGGGATAGCCAGCAGCTCCATCCTTACTGAGACAGCCCTGGAGAGGGTGGCGGAGGCCCACAAGGATGACGAGAACCTGTACCTCTCCCTCACCAACGGCCGGTTTGTAGACGATCTCTTTGGCGCGGTCGGCACGGAGGCCGAGGCCGACGCCCTCGTTAAGAAGTGGACTGAGACCCTTGGCAATCACAACATGAAGATCAAGGGGGCCGCCATTAGCGGCAGGCCTGCTCCTCCCGAAATGGCTGATGAGGACGGGATCCAATCCTGCTGTGGTTATTTCTACCACTCAGAATTAGATAACCTGAGGGTCCATGTTCCTGCACTAAACTTCACAAGCACCCATGTCAGAGGAATGGAGGTTGGAGGTGAGGATTTTCATGGAGAAACAATTGAAGATCTATCAAGATTTGTGCCTTTAAAGCTCACCCCTAGGATCGTATTGTCAAAACCATCAAAAGTGTTTGATCCGAGAAGGCTCCTAGGACCATACGATATCAACGTGAAGGCTCTAATGAGAGTCACAAGACATTACACTGCTCTAAAAATGAAGTCAAATGCTGACCCTAAAACAATATGGGACTCGGAGGTACCCATAGAGCTGAGAGATCACTGGCTAAAAGTTTTCTATGATTACATCCAAGGCGGCAAATTCATATTTCCCCGGTTCCCGCACGGGAATGTTGAGACTGACCAGAAGACACTTTTTTGTTTTACTGATGCGGCGACATTGGGAGCCACTCAAGCCCTGTATGGAGGATGGGTCAATAAAGACACAGGACTCATGGAAACCCATTTGTTACAAGCAAAGAATGAGATCCATGAGATTAAAATAGACCAGCACAAATACATTGCAAGACTTGAGATGAAATCATTGAGCACAGGAGGCGCACTAACAAAAAAGTGTGAGCACCAAGTTGGTGGGAAAGAAAAGGTGAAGGATGTTTACTTTTTCTGCGACAATAAAGTGGCCTCAAAATGGACTCAGAAAGATCCCTCCCTCCTGGCCGAGACAACAAGAAGACAGGTGGCACACTTCCTCCACATGGTGAGGAAAAGGTTTGAAGTCTGTGGTGACATTAACCTATATTACATTCCCTCTTCAATGAACATAAGTGACCACGGGACCCGCCTTGGAGTCAGCATGCAAGACTTATCTCCAGAGTCAACATGGTTCAATGGACCACATTTCCTCCAAGATGTCAACAAGGCAATTGATGATGGAATCCTAATACATCATTCAAAGATAACACTCTCAAAAAATGAGGAGGAGGCCCTGCTAGATGAAATGCCTGGTAGGAAGATGCCGCGAGAATACCTGATGATCAACAACATCATGGCGGATTGCACCCCCGACCCATATGATGAGGTCATGATGGAGGAATTTGAAGATAAATATGCAATAGACCTAGAGGTAGAACAAGAGATTGAGAAGCATGCATGGTTAGATTGGGAAAGCCATGAAGATGAGATTACTGAGGATTGACAATCAACAACTGCCACTGCAACAGCTAACCAAGAATCTGAACTTCCCAACACTAAAACATTCAATGACAAATTAAAGGAGTGGGATGAAAACCTCACAAGGTGGGTAGGTGACTTGGATGTCACCCATCATGATGAGACTCATCCACAACCAAACACCCCCAAGGGGAGCACCAAGTGGGAAGAAAAGAAGAAAAGTGGCAGGGAAAAGGAGAATGTTAAAACAATTCCTGAATATTATCCACTCATTAGACCAAGCTTCTTTGGATGGTCCTCCTCCATCAACATCCTTGCCCTCATCCTAAAATGGTTTAGATCAGTAAAACCAAATTACCTAGCAGAATCATACCCTGTATCAACTTTCCAAGTAATGTTAAAGAATTTTGAGAAAACTGATGTAAATCATTCTAATATGATTACATGCAGTGCATGGAATAGGTCTAGAGAACCTCCATATGGTAAGGGTTTGACAAGGAGGTCACCTATGGACATCCATATGTATGACATTTTCTCATCAATTAATGAATATGATTCTTGCAGGTCGGCTGCAATCGAGTACTTGTTGAGGAACCATAGACAAGAACTCCTGGACAATGTCCCAAGGACATTAATTAAAAAGTACACATATGAGGAAAATGGAATCATATTTTCATCGTCCAGGATTGCTAAAAATTCCGAGGTTATAACCTTAATGGATGGAATTGAAGCTTCTAGTATTATGATACAGGAAAAGCTACCATTCCTCTACAGATGGTCACCAATAACACTGGCACTTGTCCGTCATCTACATGACAAGGTGACCAGGCACAGGGGCATTGATTTTACAAGGTCCATTGTAAACTCCTGTTGTCACATCCACAGAGGTGGATATATTGTAAAAAGAGTAGTAAATGATTGCATTCCATGCAAACTGAAAAATAAGATGAAATTAAAAGTCAGTATGGGACCAATTACAAGTAAATTGAGATATACCTACGTTAATCATACAATCTTCATAGATGGATCAGGGCCGTATTTTGTCTCTAGAAATACTCTCGGGGTAGGTACAAGGTCTACACCTGGGACAGTCAAAGTATGGTTCCTCCATTTTGCATGTGCTATGTCACATTACACTTGTGTTGAGGCACTGGAGGATTTCAGTACTGACGCATTTGTACTAGCATTTGCTAGGTTCTGCGCTCAACTAGCGACACCATGTGTTGTCTATCTTGATAGTGACGCATCAGAACTAAAAGGACTCAGGGAATCAAACTTCAATATCGGAGATGTTGGAAGAAACCTGTTTTCACACCACCATACTGAGTTGAGGCTTTGTGGGACGATGGGGGACTCGCATTCTCGACATGGCCTTATTGAGAGAAGAATCCGGACTCAAAAGGCTGCCCTCAACAGTATGACAAATTTAATGTCAGAGATGACAGTATCCAGCTTATTGACTGCCATGAAGATTTCAGCATCTTATTTAAACAGCTGTCCTTTAGGGTTAAAGCAGAGGTCAAGCCATTCAGAAATAGCACAATTTTTGACTCCAAATAGTTTCCTGATAGGAATACGGAGTAGTGAAAATAGCCTGCTTGGAATGGGCCTCACTAGGAATAGGCATGAAACATTGACATGTGTAGAGAAATTTTGTAAAAGTATGAGTACATTTTTCTCTAGTTTCATGACTAGTTTCCTACTAAAAAATGACTGGCATAATAATAAGCCAGATACAATAAGTAAGGGGGACCTGGTACTTTTTGAACACACTAAATCTCCACTGGGATCAAATTGGAAACTCGGAAATGTCTCCAATATTGAACTAGACAGCGATAAAGAACCCAGAATCCTTGAACTAGAATATAATCTATCACAGGAAATAAAATATCCTAGATCTGGCCACACCCAACCTGAGAAATGTTACTTGAGACCAAGATACTCGAGGCGTGGAACGTCAACAGTTGCCAGGATTTATCACCAGGATGACCCCAGTATAAATGGGGACCTTGAATATCTTGCTAATTTGGAACGAGATCATAGAAAGGAAAACTGCTCGAAGTAAACCCCGGACAGCTGCCGCCGACATGGTTTGCTGGCGGCGATTTACTCCTACACCTCTAACAAGGAATAATAGACCATTTCAATAAAAAGAGGAGGGATGGACAAATACAGTATGCATAAAAGACTCCACAAGCAAAATTGATAGAAATACCTATTATCCCTTTTCATCCCTTTTTATTTTTTACAAATAAATATTATGCAGAGTCTAAATGTGAAAAATGCTCCTGAAGACCATCACATATCTTAAATGAATTTTTCATTTATACTCCGTAAATAGGAACGAATTGTTCTATTGAGAAATTCTGCATCACTTGTATGAAATCTGAAGTTTGAAATTTAATGAAATGTGCCCAGATTATGTCTAAAAATGAAAAGCTAACTTTATTTTTCAGCAATGGGCACAGTCTACAAGAAAGTCGGACATTATTTCATTTTAAGAAATAAGCAAAGCAAACCTTTCCA
>ERZ802829.5-NODE-5-length-17046-cov-20.522453_pt1 | contig 17046 bp, 10 predicted proteins | sample MGYA00345653_ERZ802829 | MGnify/ENA primary metagenome ERZ802829 (study PRJEB30503, sample SAMEA104212374) | marine metagenome | biome: Westerlies Biome; feature: [SRF] surface water layer (ENVO:00010504) within the epipelagic zone...; material: water (ENVO:00002006)... | reverse complement strand
CCACGCGGTGTTCTACGGGGGCCATCCCCTAGGAGCGCTTGTCGACCTCCACCAACCTTGGGGGGGTTATTGCCTGCACATCCAGAAGGGTACCCACCCTGCAATAACAGAGGGCTACCCTAACAGATGTGCCAAGGTTACCATGCATGCCCTTCTTACAAGCACACAATACACCTGAGGCACAGTTCACTCATAGAGTGTACACTACAGGGGGTGGGGGTGATTGTTTAATCTCCTACCTCTATCTTAATTAAAGTTTATGGTATTACTTTAGCGGGGGGGGGGGCAATTACATGGGCGTAACCCTATAAGAGTTAATTGCTATAACTTAAATTTCCTTTTTATCTTAATAGCGAATCTAGTTAAGCAACCGGCGATTGTAATATAGGATTTAGTTAAGCCTGTGCCAAGGTGTGCGGGTAGGGCATCTTTATAAGCCTCAGGGTTGTTGATATTATTTTCAATGTTCTCGGGGGCACTAATCCAACCTAATTTAAGTTATCTAGCACCCCTGACAAGGCCTCTACCAACGCGCACTCCAACATCCGGTAGCGACCGGTAAAAGTTATTATACACCCGGTTTAGGTTTCCGAATACGGGTGATTTATTTTTAAAGCTACTAGAATATAACACACCGGGTAATGTTAACACTCTGGGTGTATATTAATTGAGCTGAAACTTGGCATGACCAGTAAGTGACTTTTCTGATATTACTTGGAGTAGCTATTCTACTAATATAGTCTACGGCAACTTATTTTTTGTATTGATTTTTAGGGGTCAGGGTGTAGTCAGTTATTTGGCGGTTAATTAAGTACATTAAGTTTTAATGGTTCGGTTTACTGTGTGTATGTTTATCGCTGCAGCCGCTTTAGTAGGGGCACCTGATGCCATCTCCCCTGTGTAAAAGGGGCATATATAATTATAAATACCTATTAAAAAATGGTTTTATTTACCTTACTTAAATTTAATTAAGTGCAGGGAAATCAAAATTCCCAAACTAAGGTAGAATTTTACTATAATAATTTCTCCTAAGATCTCGTAATTGGAAGTTGCGAATAATGAGTTATACTAAGAAATTATGTAGCGCACACTGGTATCCTATGCACCACAAGCATACATTTTTAATAAACTACCGCTACTTACTTTCTTCACTCTAAAATGTGCTGGTTTCACTCATTTACTAAACCTAACGTAAGCAGCACGATTAAACCAGAGTATAGTAATATAGTTCCCCAATTAAGACAAGAGTGGGCTTCAGTGAGGGCTGGAAATAGGAGTAAAATCTCGACGTCGAAAATTGCAAAAACCAGCGCCACTAAAAAAAAGTGAAGGGAAAACGATATACGGTGCTGCCTAAGAGTGGAAAACCCACACTCGAATGGGCTTTGCAACTCTCGGTCAGATAGCCTCTTTTTGGATAGTGTTTTACCCAGCAGGAGTAAAGCCCTTGATAACGCTAATATCCTTAGCAATTGGGTTACTAATACGGTAATTACTCGCTATGAATTTTTCATATACCTAAATTCTAAATTTAGAGCACTAATCTGCCAAACAAGCTTAGATTAACCTTATCCACATCTTCATAGAGTAGTAGTTTACGGCGAACCATAAGAAGTACACTACGGATAGTACTTGTCCTACTAGAATGTACGGGTTCTCTACTGGGCGAGCACCAATTCAAGTAAGTATAGCTATGATTGATACTAGTGATCAGAATATTATCTTATTAAGGGGTAGGAATGCCGTTGACTTGCTCGACTCTGATTTTATAAGTGGTATAAAATAGAAAATAGCCACAGATAGCGCCAAGGCTACCACCCCCCCTAATTTATTAGGAATTCTACGTAAAATCGCATAAGCAAACAAAAAGTACCACTCTGGTTGAATATGTAAAGGAGTAACTAAAGGGTTAGCGGGGATAAAATTTTCAGGGTCCCCAAGTATTCAGGGATTGAATAGTGAAATTATCATTATTAGTTGCAGAAAAGCAGCCACACCAACTAGGTCTTTTCATGAAAAATAAGGATTAAACTTAATTTTATCCCTGTCCCTGCTAACCCCAAGAGGGTTTCTTGACCCGGTCTGGTGCAAAAAAAATAAGTGAACTGCACTTAAGGCGGAGATGACAAACGGAAGTAAAAAGTGTAGAGTAAAGAAACGGGTAAGAGAAGCGTTATCCACAGCAAAACCCCCCCAGATCCAATACACCACATCGGACCCGATAAAGGGGATTGCACTGAATAAGTTAGTGATTACTGTGGCGCCCCAGAAAGACATCTGACCTCATGGTAACACGTAGCCGAGGAATGCCGTGGCTATAGTGGCCAGTAAAATCGTGCACCCGATTAACCAAACTCGTGAAAAGTTAAAAGACCCGTAATAAATTCCTCGACCTATGTGGCTGTATAAGCACACAAAAAACATTGAGGCTCCGTTAGCGTGGACTGAGCGAAAAAGCCACCCGAAGTTCACATCTCGTATTGTATGGTTTACCGCATAAAAAGCAATATCAACATCGGACCCGTAATGTATTGCCAAGCACACCCCTGTGAAAATCTGAGTGATTAGACAGAGCCCTAGAAGGGACCCAAAGTTTCACATGAAAGAGATATTAGCTGGCGTAGGCAACTCGATCAAAGATCTTTTTACAATATTTATAAGAGGTTCCTTTTTTATAGGGGAGTATATCTAATAGTATGATTTACTGCTTTATAAAGCTGAGTCACCTTTAGGCGGGTATAAGGTTAATATGATTTAACTTCAGCAAGGGATTGACGCTATCTTAAGCAACTCGTATCGCAGAACAATTAATAGGTTGACAGACGGACGCTATCCTTATAGTAATTGAAAAGACCGCAGGGTAATTTAAATTTACAAAATTTATGTTTTTATTAAACTACTTTACACCCTTTTAGGGCAAAGGTAATTCCTCTCGTACTATACCTTAGTGGTTAACTTGTAGATAGAAACCAATCTGACTTGCGTCGATCTAAACTCAAATCATGTAAGGATTTAATAGTCGAACAGACTATCCTGGTTACTTTGTACATCAACAGGAGGACCTTAATTCAACATCGAGGTCATATATGGAAGATTAAATTAGAGCTCTAGCTTCTAAATGCTGTTATCCCTAGAGTATCTTAATTATCACTAGTTGGTTATTTCTATTATCATTTTTTGTTATAAGTATTACTGCCCCAGTTAAACCTAGTAAGATTCTAGGGTCTTCTCGTCACACAAGATTAAACCTGATTTCTCACAGGTGTATAAAGTTCGTTACTCCTAACTAATTATCCTCTGCGGGGTAAGTTATTCATCCAGAAGACAATTAATCCCCTAATTATTACGCTACCTTAGCACCAACGTGGCCGTTTACTTCGTGCACTGGGCAAACCTTATCGCTAACTATAACGCGACATTGTTTTTATCAAACAGTCCCACTAAGGCCAAGAAAACTGTTAGGTTATTGTATTTGTAATATTTAAAAATACATACTTTCATTTTCTTTCTACTAATTAATTCACTTTTAATTTGTAATTTTAATGTGTTAGAGTTGGTAGATACAATTTAGTAATATTGTTAGGTTTTTGGGTATTTTTACCCCTAGTCAGTTTACGCTAATTATTATTTAATTTATTTTTATAAGATTGCCCTATAAAAGTGTGATCATAAACATACAATTTCAATTACTATTAGAATTTCTCTTATTAACCTAAATTTTCATTAATATTATCAAGGTTGACCATTTGGGTTAAAATTAGTAATTTTCGTGATTTAAATTGCTTTTTTTTTAGAATTATCCTAATGCAAAAGGCATACCTTATTCAAAATATATACTATAGGTACTCTCGCCCACCTCACCAGTAAATCCACACGAACAAAAACAACCAAACTACGTCTACAAAGTGCCAGTATCAAGCAGCTGCCTCAAACCCAAAATGGTGGTGCTTAGAGAATCTGCATCTGCGCAGTCGGTATAATATCGCGCCTAAAAACAATGTTCCAACAATTACATGTAGCCCGTGAAACCCGGTGGCAATAAAAAATGTTCTCCCGTAAACAGAGTCCGAGAAAGTAAATGGAGCCTCGATGTACTCGAGTAGCTGAATGAAAGTGAAGTAAACCCCGAGCACCACTGTTAACCCTAAGCTCTCCAAAGACTCAGCTAAGTTGCCCCCTATGATAGCATGGTGGGATCAAGTCACTCTCACCCCTGATGATAATAGAATAATGGTGTTTAACAAAGGTACAGAAAAAGGGTTAAACGGCTGAATACCTGCAGGCGGTCATTGCGATCCAATTTCTACATTTGGGGATAGCCTACTATGGAAAAAGGCCCAAAAAAATGAAGAAAAAAACATAACCTCTGACACGATAAACAGCACTATTCCTCAACGCATACCAGTCTCTACTATTTTAGTGTGAAGACCCTGGTAAGTACTTTCTCGGGACACGTCCCGCCATCATTGTAGTCTTACAATTAACAGCAGCACTATTCTAAAAGCAAATAAAGAGGTTTCCTTCGTGTAAAACCAGCTTACAAACCCAGAAGTTAACCCCAATGCCCCAACAGAAGAGAGGATAGGTCAAGGAGATATATCTACTAAATGATAAGGATGACAAATTCTATTAGACATAAGTTCAGAGACTGTTTCTACAACCTCTACTTTGCTACAACTTATCTCTAGCGAGAGCGATGGACGATATGAACCTCTTTCAGTAGGTAATATTCAAGCTTTATTGCTTTACTTTTGAGTTCATAGGTATTATAAAAATTTATTAATTATAAATTATTGAGTCTCAAATAATCAGGACAATTCCTAATGTAATTTGATTTAAATACTACTGAAAAATTATCTCATTAACGACCACACAAGAGACTTTATTTTCCTGAAAATATAATAGTGGATTTTCTAGTAAGAATTCAAGACTCCCCAACTATCTGAAAGACTGCCACCTGCTTTCGGTTTGAACACTAATACCGGCAATTCAACTATTAACCCGATTCTATCCGGGCTTAAAGAGTTTTTTTATAAAGTAAGGACAAGTAAATAAATACCCAGTTGATTAAACCCTCAAGGTTTGATTTACTTTACTGATTTCTAACAAAATTATCTTATCATTGCACCAAAAGTTTAACCGCGGAGGCTGGCACTTTTTTACCCAGTACTAAGTAAAGAGCTACTTCTCATAATGTTACTATTGGCCATTTGAATTATCGCGTGCCTAATACCACTCTATCCTGAACTATTGAACCAGCTTCCAACCCAATTATCATATTTTTTAGCTTGTTATTACTAATCTCAGTTGCGATTGTCACTGTAGTCAGCACTAACTCTCCCTTCTATTTAAGCATTAGAGTAATTCTTATTTCTTTTAGATATGGTTTAGGATTGACCATAGTAAATATGTCTTGATTTTTTTTATCACTGGTAATTATATTTTTAGGCGGTATAATAGTGGTATTTGTGTACGCCTCCTCGCTTGGGAGGAACTTCGTTATAAAGTTTTCAGTGCCAGTGTCTTCTGTTATTGGAGTATTTTTAACTGTGCTCACTATCAGACTGCTGTGTACAAACCAGATAATGGGTTCAACTTCCCAACCATTGGCCTCTATTTACACTTTTCCCTCTTTAATATTTATTACCCTATTGGGCAGAGTGTTGATTGCTATTTTATTTGTAGTTTCAAAAATAGTCTCTATTAACGACGGGGCCATAAAATTATAGTTTGAAAATATGTATAACCTTTTTCTGTACTCAATATTAATTATTTCTAGATTTCTGGTAGCTGGTGCAGAATTATTTAGTTGACTCGTAGTAATTATAGCACTTTTATGCCTTGGAAAGCTATTTATAAACCGGGGAAATTACCTAATCTTTTTAATACTAATAGAGCTTCTTATATTGATATCCTATGTTATGATCGCGAGCGCGGGTTTGTCTTTAGGGTCTACTAGATTATCTTTATTTATATTGATGTGCTTAATAGTATCAGGGGCATGTTTAGGAATAGCAGCCTTAGTTGCAGTAAGACGATCTTTTAGTAGGGAGATAGAAATATTTTTTATAAAACTGTAGCTAGTCTTTACTTTGAGTTTTGCAAACCCACGTACTAATAAATTATACTAAGCCAGCTAAAGTGTTTAACTAGACAGCTTGAAACTGTCGAATAGGGAACTTCCCTGCACTTTATTGCCATCTCAGGGGGTTTAAACCCATATTTGACGCTTAAAATCAATGCACTAATCTGCCACTGAGAAATATGAAATATAGCTTTAAACTAGTTAATAACAAAGAGGTAACTACGCTCACATAAATAATCACTCATAATATTGGCTGGATTTGAGGTATAATAATTTATATTTTAATTTCAGCGAACAGTAACGTGGCTGCTGTACTGGCGGGGTCTTACGATTGATATTTTTGTAATCAATGATAGAACAAGACAATCGCAGGAGCCAAAATTAGATGAAGACAGAAATAAAACTTCATGTCAGTATCAAATAGCAGTATTATTGTAATTGTGTAAGTAGTCGCGACTAGTGGAAAACTTCAGTGTATTATACTCTATATTTTAATTTCAACGGGAGATAAGGTGCAGCATCTGTACTGGCAGGGTTTAACGGTTAATTTACTATTAACATTAATAACGAGGCAAATAGTATGGCCATAAGCATATAGTAGTACTGACCTGTGTTCGCTACTTGAGATAGCGGCTTGGTAGAAGGAGACACTAACATTACCTGGAGAACTGTATTTATATATATGTATAATATTACGAGTGAAGCTAGCATTGCTACAGAACTAACTGTTAGCAAATTTTGCTGTACCCTGCTCACAAATAGGTCTATTTTTATAAAGAATAAAGGTCTTGGAGGCACCCCGGCTAGTGCTATAATGGCTAGAGTCACTATTAATCCGGTATATGAATTACTACTTCATGTTAAACCGGAGTGATATAAGTAAGAGACCACTACTACTAAAGTGGTGGCTCTGTACAAAGTAAAAAATAGAACCCACCCACTCGTTGAGGTAATCATAGCAATTGAGATTCAGTTTAAGCTAAACACGGAGGAAGCTGCTAAAACTTTCTTTATTTTCAGTTGAGACATGGCATGCAAGGTGGACACTAGAACAGAAATAAGCAATATAGTTAAGAACCAGCTAATCTCTAGTGTTAAGCTTAAGATAAAGAGAGGAATAAGCTTTTGAGGGATGGATACCCATAAAAACGCTGCTCAATCTAGCGAGGAAAGCACGCTAGTAAATCATACATGGGAAGGGGCTATCCCTAGTTTTGCAAGGATTAGCACCGAAAAAAAAGCCTCTATGTGGTCAGTTGAGTATGGCTTAATTAATACAATGAAAAATAAGATAGCAGAGGCGTTTACTTGAAATGTAAAATACTTTACCGCAGTACTTTTCATAGACTTACCATAAGAAAAGAGCATTATACCTACAAAGGAAATAAGGTTTAGCTCTATTATAAATCAAGTAAACACCAGGGAAGACCTAGACAGCGATAGGGCCACTCTTAGTATATTTAAGGTTAGACACATGAATAGAAGGTACCATGAAATGACTTTAGTAGAATGCCTGATTAAAGGGTTATCATGATAAGATAAATAATGTTAAGTGACTTCTGCTATTTCCTTGTAGCTTAATAGAGCACTGTGTTGAAGCTACAGAGGTGAGTTCACTCTAAGGAAATCAAAGAAAGGGACACCCATTTGAAAGTTTGAAGCCTTCAAGTTTAATTTAACTTATTTCTTTTATAATAAGAGACGGGGCCAAAAAATGGCTCCTATCGTGTAACCATAAAGACATTGGCACTTTATACTTAGTACTAGGTATATGGTCAGGGATAGTCGGCACTAGCCTCAGAATAGTTATTCGAGTCGAACTGGTCCAACCCGGGGCGTTCTTAGGAAGTGACCAAATTTATAATGTTGTAGTAACAGCACATGCTTTCGTAATAATTTTTTTTATAGTGATACCAATTCTTATTGGATGTTTCGGAAACTGACTTGTACCCTTAATACTAGGTTCACCTGATATAGCTTTTCCTCGTTTGAACAACATAAGGTTTTGGTTTTTACCACCAGCTTTAATTCTGCTTTTAATAAGCTCAGCAGTAGAAAATGGTGCAGGGACCGGGTGAACCGTTTATCCGCCCTTAAGGGGTAACATTTCTCACAGGGGGGCGGCTGTGGATTTTGCAATCTTCTCTCTTCACTTAGCTGGGGTATCTTCTCTTTTGGGGGCAATCAATTTTATTACCACTATCGTAAACCTTCGGGCACTAGGTTTGTATCTAGACCGGATACCTATATTCCCTTGAGCTGTCTTAATTACTGCTATCCTTTTACTGCTATCTTTACCAGTGCTAGCAGGTGCTATTACTATACTACTCACAGATCGAAATTTTAACTCCTCTTTTTACGACCCTAGAGGAGGGGGGGACCCTGTATTGTATCAGCATTTATTTTGATTTTTTGGGCACCCTGAGGTCTACATTCTAATTCTACCTGGATTTGGTTTAATCTCCCATATCGCTAGACAGGAGAGAGGAAAACCCGAGCCTTTTGGTTCTATTGGAATGATTTATGCAATAGGGGCTATTGGGGTATTAGGGTTCGTAGTCTGAGCACACCATATGTTTACTGTGGGTATAGACGCTGATTCTCGTGCATACTTTACTACCGCAACTATAATTATTGCCGTGCCCACTGGGGTTAAGATTTTTAGGTGAGTGAGTACCTTCCATGGGGTGGATCACGAGTACAATGCTAGGGCACTGTGAGCAATAGGGTTCATTTTCTTATTTACAGTTGGGGGGTTGACCGGGGTCGTATTGGCTAACTCTAGCCTGGATGTAGTTCTACATGACACCTACTATGTAGTAGCCCACTTCCATTACGTACTAAGAATAGGAGCTGTATTCGCTATTTTCGCAGGATTTATTAACTGATTCCCGTTAATAACTGGGTTAGTTCTACGAGAACGCTCTTTAAAGCTGCATTTTCTATGGATATTTATTGGGGTAAATCTAACTTTCATACCAATACACACTTTAGGCCTTATAGGTATACCGCGACGTTACTCAGATTACCCAGACTTTATAACCGAGTGGAATTTCACAGCCAGGTGGGGTTCAGCTATTACATTTGGATCCCTTGTCTACTTTATCTATGTAATCTGAGAAGGATTAGCCTCCAAGCGCACGGCACAGGTCAGTATCACTAATGCTACTTCCCTAGAGTGAGCGCATACTTTTCCCCCTTTTGATCACAGGTATGCTTCCACCCCTTTAATTTTTACAGCAAAAATATAGGTTTATAATGAGTCATTGATCCCAGTTAGGGTTCCAAGATGCTTTCAGCCCCCTTATAGAGGAGTTTCATTACTTCCATGATTTTACTAACATGATTTTGCTCTATATTCTAGTTTTCGTAGGTTTTATGATAATTACTATAACTTTTAGAAAGGTAATCCATAAAGGGCTTTTAGAGGGTCAACTTATTGAGTGCATCTGAACACTAGTTCCAGGTCTCATCTTAATCAAAATTGCACTACCCTCACTATCTTTGCTTTATTTAATAGAGGAGTCACCCAGTCCAGATTTAACCGTAAAGGCTATTGGGCACCAATGATTTTGAGAATACGAATATTCAGACTTTTGAACTCAAGAGAGAGCCTTCACCTTTGACTCGTACATAATCCCGGAGAGAGATTTAGAGCAGGGGATGTTCCGTCAGTTAGAGGCGGACAACCGGCTGGTTCTACCTTACTCTTGCAAGGTTCGAATATTGGTTTCAAGAGCTGATGTGCTGCACTCTTGAACAGTGCCCGCCCTAGGGGTAAAAGCGGATGCCATCCCTGGACGGATTAATCAGCTGAATTTTAGCTCTAACATGCCTGGTGTTTTGTATGGGCAGTGTTCAGAGATTTGCGGAAGTCAGCACTCTCACATACCTATTGCTATAGAGTTAATCAAGCTTTCTGAGTTTAATAAATGAGTATCAATTAATGTGATAGAATAATTTAGTAGTATAAGTAATTACACGGCTCTTTCAAGGCTGAGATCCTAGGCTAAGTTTTTTAAATGGATAACCTATTTGGAATTTTTGACCCTCAAAGGTCTTTTGGTCTTTCTTTAAACTGACTGGGAGTGGTAGCCTTTTTAGCACTGCCTCCAAAATTTTGAGTCACTCCTAACCGGGCTACTTATATAGTAAAATCAATTACTATAACACTACACTCCGAGATTAGTATAAGGTTAGGTGCGCTAGCAACTCCTGGGGTTACATGGTTTTCAATTTCCTTATTTGTGATGATCGCAATTATCAACTACTTGGGGCTTATACCATACGTGTTCACACCTACTAGACACTTAACGTTTACCCTCAGAGTGGCTATACTAGTGTGATCCAGGCTAATTATCGGCTCTTTGAGAATGTCCCTCTACGAGTTCATAGCCCATTTGGTTCCCTTCGGAACACCGTTGGGGTTAATTGCACTGATAGTAGTAATTGAATTAGTGAGGGTCTTGATTCGCCCCATTACTCTCTCAGTGCGATTGGCAGCTAATATGGTGGCCGGCCACTTACTGATCTCGTTAGTGTGTATTCCATCACTGTCAAGCAGCCCTATTATAGCAGCCTGTTTAGCTGGAGCTAGTATTATAATAGTATTAGAGAGAGCCGTGGCCCTTATCCAAGCTTATGTGTTTTCTACTCTTTCTTCATTGTACATTGGGGATCTAAACTCCTCTATTAAACTATAAACCGGATTAAAAGATAGGCTAAATAAGCCGAAGAGCTCATAACTCTTAGATGGATTAACCCTCTTTTAATAAAGATGATGTATAGTTTAGGCCTATTAGAGATGCTAAGCAGGGCGCTTATTATAGTATTGCCCATTATAGTAAATGTCGCTTTTGTGACTTTGCTAGAACGAAAGGTCTTAGGTTACAGTCAGATTCGTCTGGGCCCTACTAAGGTCGGATTTTCGGGCTTACTCCAGCCTTTCAGAGACGCTATTAAACTTTTTTTGAAGCAGTTTGATATCAACAATAACTCCAACAAATATATTTTCTTTATAAGACCGGTAGCTATATTTGCTGTGATATTTAGCCTGTGACTGTGTAGGCCCGGCACCCAATCACAATCATTATTTAGTGTAAGAATGGTAGTGTTTTTGATAATTTTAAGGGTTGGTGTATACCCTTTACTACTGAGAGGGTGGTCGTCCAACAGTAAGTATGCTATGCTTGGATCGCTTCGAGGGGTGGCTCAGACCATTTCATACGAAATCAGCTTATCTTTAATCTTAATAGTCGTGAGGTTGCTCTCAATAAGGCTAAATCTGTGCTCCATCGAGTCTGGCTCTAGCTTAATAGGGTGTATAGTGCCAGCAATTGCCGTGCTCTGATTTGTAATGATAATTGCTGAAACAAATCGGACTCCTTTTGACTTCTCTGAAGGAGAGTCTGAACTAGTATCTGGGTTCAACATTGAGTACTCCTCAGTAGGGTTTGTGTTGATTTTTTTAGCAGAGTACGCCAGCATTTTGTTATTTTCCTCTCTAGGCGTCAGCTTGTTTTTAGGGTTAGAGTTATTCACATTTACCTCATCACTAGCTTCAGTCGGACTATCTATGGTTTGGATTGTATTACGAGCTACGTTTCCCCGCTACCGCTACGACATGCTTATGAATATGGCTTGAAAAAGGTACCTGCCGCACTCCCTGTCAATTTTAATTACTTGCTCTTCTTTGCTTGTAGTTTTACAATAGTTAACTTGTGAGTCTATTAACCGTGCTCGAAGACCTGATATGACTCTGCTAGCTACTTAGGAGTCCCGCTGCGCTATATATAGCTATAATTTACCTGCAAGCGACTACTCTACTGTGAGCTGATTACCCGACAAAGCTGTTGCTGCTGTATAGGATTTACCCTGATTAAATTAGCATGTAAAATTTTATTTTTTGTATTATTTACTTCCTGACTTATGTTAATGCACTCTTACCGCATAACTCATGCTTCCGTTGCCATGATGATGTCTGTTAGTGCGTCAGTTTTAGCTACCGTAGAGTATACTAAAATTTTCTCATCTAGGTGCAGTAGTCACATGCAGATCTCAGGCTTGGATTTATGATTGAGCATTATAAGAGCCGTTGTTATAGTTTTGTCTCTTATATCCTTAAGGTATTTTCGGCCCTCTAAGTCTAGCCCTCCTCTTAATGTGCTGTTTATCTTAAACTTCCTGATGTCAATTGTATTTTTCAACACTCAATCTCCATTTATAATTTATCTGGTCTTCGAAGTGTCGGTGGTACCAATTTTCCTAATAGTGTTAGGGTGAGGTTACCAGCCTGAGCGAGTTAAAGCCTCATACGCTATGATATTCTACACTATGATTTCATCAGTGCCTCTCTTATCGGCAGTGAGGGCTTCGTACCTATATAGCCCTATTGCGTATTCATTAATCGTAGAAATAAAAGGGAGATTAACCTCAATTTCAGTGGTCCTATCGGTGTCTTTAACCCTAGGGTTTTTGGTAAAGCTACCAATATACGGAGTGCATTTATGGCTCCCTTTAGCCCATGTGGAGGCCCCAGTATTTGGCTCCATAATTTTAGCTGGCATTCTATTAAAGCTCGGGGGAGCGGGATTAATTCGATTTTCCCAATTAGCTCAAAACACCTCATGAAAATTTGTTTGCATCGCGGTTAGCGTGATTGGTTCAGTTCTAGTGGGTATGACATGTTTAAAAACCACCGACCTAAAGTCGGTGATTGCGTTCTCATCTGTGTCTCACATGGGCTTAGTAATTATTATAATCTCTTTAGGGCTCAAGGAGTCAATTTGACTAGGGTTTTTGGTAATACTAACCCACGCATTTAGCTCATCAATAATATTTTTTATTAGGTATGTCATATATATCAGCAGAGGAACCCGTAACATTCTTCTTAACAAGGGTGCACTCTCTATATCACCGCACATGAGAATATGCTGACTAGTGGCGACCATAGCTAGTATGGGCACTCCCCCCTTTATCAATATTATCTCGGAGGTGTATTCATTACTGATTTGCTGAAATATATTGGGAAAATGAATGTTGACAATGGTGATCATGTTCATACTTAGAAGGGTGTTTCACTTAGTTCTATACAGGTCCTCTCAACAAGAAAACAGAAGCTGGGATAACCAGTCTAAGATCTCAAGGGGCTCAGATTCAGCTATCATAATGCTAAGATCTCACTCGCACACCATTTGCTTGATTGTGTCATTACTAGCATTGATAGAGATTAGGTACTAACCAATTAGCAAAGCTGATGCCAGACAGATGACTTCTAATCAATCTGTAATGCGGTTAAATTCCGTAAAGCTTTTTGGGCTTTAGTTTATTAAAATATTTAATTTGCAATTAAAAGATGGGACTCCATGCCTTACCTACTTGGTAATCAATTATATTTAGGTGCCTAACTGTAAATTAGGATATGGGCGTGCCCTCAAGTAAATCACAAAGAAGCTGTAAGCGTTTAACTGTTAATTAAAATAAGTGTATTGAACACCTTGTGATTTACTAATTTTACCTTTAGTGAAGTTTGAGTGAGTGGCCCTACTCACTCTATCTGTCCTGCTTGTAGCAAATGTAACTGTAACTTTTGCAGTCATACTGTCACAATCCCAGTTATTTGTTTTCTTGCCTGTGGTTAGATTAAGGCAAAGACCAATAGAATTAATTTTACTGTTCGATAAAACCTCTTGCGTATTCCTCACCACTGTCACCCTGATCTCCGTCTCGGTATTCGTTTTCAGCCGTTCATACATATCAGCAGATAAATTTTATATTCGATTTAGTGTGCTTCTACTATCTTTTGTAATATCCATGCTAGTGTTAATCTTGTGCCCTAATCTATTTAGTATACTACTGGGTTGAGATGGGCTAGGGGTGTCTTCTTACCTTTTAGTAATTTATTACAATAGAGAAAAGTCCTACAATGCCGGGATAGTAACAGCTCTTACTAACCGACTAGGGGATGTAATAATTATCAGAGCTATCGGGCTGTTAGCGTCTCAGGGACACTGGAACACTATAGTTAGCGAAATAGATTTTTTATCTGACAGGCTGCTACAGTCGATCTTAGTAGTGGGCTGCTTTACCAAAAGTGCGCAGATCCCTTTTAGTGCGTGACTCCCTGCAGCTATAGCTGCTCCAACGCCCGTGTCTTCTCTGGTCCACTCATCTACGCTGGTGACCGCAGGCGTTTACGTGCTAATTCGACACACAGAGCACATTGACAGGTTTGCGGTTTCTGATTTAGTGATAATTACAGGGATGGGCACTATAATCATAGCGAGAACATCAGCCTTAGCTGAGTCTGATATGAAAAAGATGGTGGCTCTATCTACCCTAAGCCAATTAGGGGTGATAATTATCAGCATTGGGCTAGGTTGGATATTAATATCATTTATACACTTAGTCATTCATGCTTATTTCAAAGCTATAATATTTATCAGGACAGGAAATGCCATCCATGTGAGTAATAATTATCAATCCTGCTCCAAGACTGGTTCACTTATACTGTCAACACCCTTAAACTCTTCTTCATTAGTTTGTGGGGGTTTCAGTTTAGCAGGGGCCCCGTTTGCAGCTGCCTTTTTTTCTAAGGAGCCTATCCTTGAAAGCATGCTACAAAATCCCAGGTGCTCGCTGTACGACTACCTATTAATACTTACGGGGGTCGCTCTAACAGTAATGTATACATCCCGGTTTATCAGATCTGTAATTAGAGGAATTAGGAAGTTAGAGGCGCCTATGCTAATTACAGAGAGTGATAGCTGTATTGACCGTAGTGTGAAGATTTTATTTGCTCCATCATTTACAAGCGGAGTCGTAATGAGATCTAGATACAGGTGGTTTAGAAACAAATTAATCTTATACCCAGACCTGTGAAAACTTTCAGCTCTCATTATAATCTTGGGAGGGGTTGTGTTGGCAATTTCCTATTCTAGGACCACTCTGCAAGGCCCCTCACATCACTATCACTATAATATGTGAGCTATGCCTTCATTTTCTAGCTCTCTATTAAATACGGGTGCGTTTAGTGCAAGAGGATCCTCCCATGTTACAAACTTTTCATTACCCATTTTATCTATAGTATCTGTGATTGAGTCCACGCGAGGGGGGCCTATGTTGTTACTAATAGAAAGCAAACTAGTGTTCCGCCTAATTGTACTTATCCCGATAGTAGTGTTAATAGTGCTGATTATCAGAATATAACCAGGGGTGTATTTTAACTAAAATATAAAATTGTCAATTTTAAGATCTCGCTCGAGCTCTCCTTAAACTAATAGCGCTTGAACTTTTAATTCGGGCCAGAGAAACACTCTAGTTTAATGTGATTAACCTCTCCAAGCGGTTTTTGAAAACACTGATTTTGGATATCAGAGGCAAGACTAATCTCTTTTTGGTGAGCCGGTTAACAGGTTATGTACAGTAGCTTACCCCCTCCTTATAATAGAATAAGCTTATTTACCTAATTCAGTTTCGACCTGATGTGTGACAAAATGTCGTAAGTTTTATACTCATCGCAAACCGTGACCATATGGCAACTTAGGGGTTCCTAAGCTATTAATGAAAATTCACTGCTATATATTCAATAATACACATCCTGCCATGAGAGAACGGTAATGAGATAATTTTAAGTAGATTTAAATCAAATTAAGTCAAAGGTAGCATCAACTATTTTTCAGCTGATAATTTATTAATCGTCATACAAATCATATGCTCAAAAGTGAATTAATAAAAGTTGAGCGAAGTTAACTAAATAGATTTGTATCACCGGTAGCCGCTAGGGGTATGTCGAAGTGATGTGGGGCTTGTCATACAGCCCCCCAATTGGCAGCTAATAAAATTTACTACCTTTGGCATTCTCGGCACACCTTTTGACCAGTTTTGCCCTTGCTTGTGACTTGGCTGCTGGTTTCGGGGCCGGTCTGGCACTCGCAATGAAAGTCTTTTATAGCCTCTTTATTTTGAACTGTATAGCCATAACAGTGTACAAAAGTGCCTTATCGGCGAGGTTATAGGACGTCCTAGGTAAATGTGGTAGGAGCTGATGAGTGCCGGGGGTTAACAGTGTTTATCCGGTTAAATATTTTGTGTATTTTTACTCTGAGCTTTTTCACTGCGCTGGTGCGTCGGAGGTCAAGACACTGGTGCAGGCCATAATCTGTCAAAGCGCGCCTAATTTACATACCTTATACCCCCCCTACTTTTTTATTGCTCACCATTACCCTGCAGTGCTCCGCTGCAAAGCCGCTTTATATGGGGGGGGGTTAACACTGGGGACAAACAGGGTAGGCCCTTAGATGGGTGTTGACAGGGGTTGGTGGATCTCTGGTTATGTACTGAGGGTGTGTAAAATCCACTTTTTAGATCTTTATTCCTGTTATCCAGAGGAGCTATTAACTGTTTGCGTTTACCCGCTACTCACTATTATGCTGCTATTTCTATTAGTTGGTAAATTTACCAGTGCCTGAAAAGTAAATAGCCACCTAATAGCTCCCTATTTGGGCCCTAAGGGGAGCGACTAATAGCTAGCTCCCTGCAGACACAAATATTTCACTTCTATTTACCAGAGCCTGTCGACTATAGATAATAGCGCGTATAAAATGTAGAGTTAACGAGCTGTTCCTATCGTGAATAAACAGCCTTAGTAGAGAGAATCCGTAAAGCGGATAGCTCCTCACTCTTAGCAGCGCCCCGCAGAAACATAAAATACTGAATATCGGCTGTGCGCCCATTTAGTGCCTACGGGTGCGGGAGCGTCCCGGGCATGTCCCCCGCGTTTATAAGCCCTGCGCACACCGCAACCCTTACTACACACCTAGCTTGCCGTAGGGGTATTTAAGTTGATAGTTAGCCACCGGTTCCCGAGAGGAATGCACCTTTACTTTCAGAGTTTAGGAAATTTACACCTCAGGAGCGCTTGTCGACCCCACTAAGGGGTCGACAAGCGCTCCTGGGGGAAG
>ERZ802829.4-NODE-4-length-17837-cov-24.708807_pt1 | contig 17837 bp, 8 predicted proteins | sample MGYA00345653_ERZ802829 | MGnify/ENA primary metagenome ERZ802829 (study PRJEB30503, sample SAMEA104212374) | marine metagenome | biome: Westerlies Biome; feature: [SRF] surface water layer (ENVO:00010504) within the epipelagic zone...; material: water (ENVO:00002006)... | reverse complement strand
TAGGGCGCTAGCCGGGTCCGTGAGGACCTCGGCCTGCGGCCCCGCGCCATCGGTGGCCAATGGAGTTTCGGCTGAACCCGAGTGGGTTTCAACCTCCACCTCCGCGCCTACGAGGGTCAGCAGTGACTCGGTAGGTACCGCGTGGGTTCCTACCTCTGTCTCCGTACCCGGAGCGGCCAGCAGAGACGCGGCCGGGTCCGCGTGGACCTCGGCCTGCGTTTCCGTGCCAGTTAGGGCCAGCAGAGGCGCGGTCGGGTCCGAGTGGACTTCGACCTGCACCTCCGTGCCAGTGTTGGCCAGCAGAGGTTCGGCCAGGTCCGAGTAGACCTCGGCCTCTGCCTCCGTGCCAGGGTCGGCCATCAGGGACACGGCCGGGTCCGGGTGGACCTCGGCCTGCATCCCCGCGCCAGGAACGATAGCCTCATCTCCGAGGTCCCCGAGGGAACCTTCAGAGCCTCGGCTATCTGGCAGATCAGCGCGAAGCTGCTGCATCTTTTCAGGCGTGTGCACCGCCGCTAGTGCAGACAACGCCATCTCCACCAGGGAGGCCCGAGGGCCTGCAACCTGTGGGTCCGAATCCTGTTTCTCTCCCTCCATGGCGTCACCAGGCCGAGGCCGGCAACTACCACAGGGTTAAGAAAAGATTCAAAGGCTAGGACAATTATTTGCCTTTTTATTGTGACACTGACCCTTGTCTCTGGCCTTTGTCAGTACACAATACCCGTATTTTATTGTCCAAACACCTCTATTGAATTATTTGCAAGGCGCTGCAGGCCCGAGTCTGTGTTGTCGATTCAGAAACCAACTCAAGACTAACTTTGACCCACTTAGTTCCTTCTCTCGGCACCCCTGATTGCCCCAGGACCATCACATTAACACCGTGGGGGTGTTAGGTGGGCCGGCTGCAACAGGTGGATGCTGTGAATATACCCAAGTGTCGATTAATTGAGTCCTAAAAGAGGGCACAATAAATTGTGACATCCATCAAATAGGCCTCAAACTTTTGTGGAAAGTGTTGCCCGCGCAACTTAACCGACAGGTACATCCTTTGGGCAAAACCACACAACCCTGCGACCCCACGTTCCACAATGGTAGAGTCACAGCGCACGTGTAGCCCCGGTTTCGCGCCAAAACATCCAGCCAATGAGAGCGGCGCGCGCGAGCGCGCAACTTTGCAAGATCTGGGTCAGGTACATCCGCGCGGCGAACGAGTGTCTGCGCGGCTTTCCCCAAGAGACTTGGGGACCTCCCTGCACAGGGCTCTCCCTATGTGTCCGAATGCTCAGCCACATGGTCACCTCGGAGTACACACGTACCCAGAACTTGGCGCCAAATAATTCTCAAGACCTTTCTCCTCGTGCACTCAGTGACCGCGCGGATTCCCGCGCCGGGGTCGGTGTTTCCACCCACTGCCCAGCTCACGCGTGGTATGTCCTGCACTTAGAGCGGCTCATTGCTCACACCCAAATGAGCAACTCGCACTACACCTGCACCCCCCCTGCTAGCAATGCCGTACCTTTCAGGGGGTTTCGTGTGGCGGCCACCTCGTGTCACATGGCGCGCCGGTGGAGGTGTTCTGGTCTTTGATTTAGCTGACATATTCCCCTCTGGGTCAGATTCGCGCGGTTCCCGGCAGGCTTCCTGCGCAGAATCTGTGTCTAAACCGGTCCGAGCGCGGGCCCGCGCGCTGTCCCTTTCGCGGCGTGTACGCCTGCGTTGGGGCCTAGCTCTGCGTTCCGACGCACTCGTGTCCAGGTCTGGACCAGGGGCGAGGATAGAGGTCATGCCACTATCCTCAGCTAGCGAAGGTGACAAACCTTCTAAGCTGTCAGCATGGACAGGGGGGTCTACCTGCCCGGCAGACGAGTCTGCAGGTGTGGTGTTCCCCAACATTGGGGGCGCGGCCTCCGCATCAGTTTCCCCATCAGACGACTTTCCGGTATCCTGGAAATCGAATTTGACTGTTGGGTACTTCCTCATCAGTAGCCTGTACGCCCACTTCCACCCCTGCTTGGCGGGTGGAAAGCAATGTTTGAGCCTATCCACGTGGCAAGTTTTGGGCCTGCCGCGCGGACTGTCTTGGATCACCACGTTGGCGTCATTGAGTTTGTCAACTATAATATAGGGTCCGCGCCATTTTGGCCGCAAAGCTGGGTTGCGGCCTACCTTCTTGGTTTTGTCATGGCACATGACAAATTGCCCAAGTTGGAACCTGACGTTGCGGATACCCCTATCATAGCTGCGCTTTTGGCGCTTGATGGCTGTCAACATACTGCGTCGCGCTAGGTCGAACGCAGCGTTGATTTGGCGCTTCAGGTCCCGGACAAATTGGATTTTGTCTACTGGAACCTGCTTTGGTGCGCCAAACACCCAATCAAGCGGCACAGGACACTCTTCCCCAAACATCATTGCGTAAGGGGTGACGCCAGTGGACTCTTGTACGGCGGTGCGGTATGCCATCATGACCGGATGGATCTGACGATCCCAGTCACGTTGGTTCTCCTGCACAAAGGCACTAAGCATCCGTTCAATCGTCTGATTGAGGCGCTCGGTAAGCCCGTTACACCGTGCATGGAACGGAGTTGTCCGTTTCTTCCAAGAGTCCATGAGTTCGCAGCAGTCTTTGAAAAGATAGCTGTCAAACTCTTTGCCCTGGTCTGTAAGGACAGCTCGTGGGACGCCATACCTGAACACCCATGTGTCCATGAAGGCCTTCGCCACGGTCGCTGACTCCTTATTGGGGATAGGCACGGCTTCAGCCCAACGTGTCCAGTAATCTATTATTACTAACAGATAACGGTTCTTATCGTGCGTCAGCGGCAATGGACCGACCAAATCCATGCCAATCATTTCATGCCGTCCCCCAGCAGGAAACTGCTGCACCGGTGCGTTCTTACCATGTCCACCTGGTTTGTTTTTGGCACAGGCCAAACACTCGCGGATATGTTGCCTTATATCAACGCGCATGCTACACCAGATGAAACATGATCGTTTCGCACGGTTCCAGGTCTTGTTGGTGCCCAAGTGACCTCCCTGCGGACCATCGTGCCATTCACGCATGATTGGCTTCTGGAGCGTCGCTGGGAGGAGTGTGCGCCAACGTTCTGTCCCATCTCTATCAAACCAGAAGAATTGCAAAATCTGGGATTCGGGGTTCAGCCGAAGGCTGTCCCACCGCGTCCACCAGTATTTTACGTCAGGGCTTTTGATCGAGATTGCGTCCCAGGGGGGTCGCTTCTCGTTCTCCTGTTTCCACTGGATGATCAGAGACAGGGTTGGATCCTGTTCCTGGTGGGTTCTGAGTAGCCCCAGCGTCCACACCTCGGAAGATCCATCTGGCAGAGGGACTGCGTCTGGGATCACCGGCTTCTTCTTAGCCCGCTTGCGTGCTCCCTGGCCTGCTCGCACCCGCCTGAGTTTGGGCGAAGCGGCCTGGTCGTCGGCTTTGTGAGCCTCACGCAACGCTAAGTTTGCACAGCGATCCTCATCGCCATCACCTCTGCACAGGTTCAGGTCTTTTCCACATTCCAGGCACGGCATCCGGCTTAGGGCGTCGGCATTTGCGTGCTTCGCCCCAGCACGGTGCACCACCTTGTAATGGAAAGCGCTGAGTCTGGTTAACCAACGCGTCACAAGGGGTTCAATGGTTTTGAAACCATTCATCCACCTCAGACATGCGTGGTCTGTGCGGAGTGTAAACTCTGGCAGGCCCTGCAAATAGTAGCAAAATGCTTCCATTGCGAGCACAGCCGCGAGCATTTCTCGACGCACGGTACTGTACTTTCGCTGAGAGGGGGACCACGCTTTGCTCCAATATGCTATCACTCTCTCCACCCCATCCTGGACTTGGGACAGCACGGCGCCTGCGGCGACGTTACTGGCGTCCGTATCCAAGATGTAGGGGCCGTCGGCTTTGGGGTACGCCATTACGGGTTCCTCCATTAGCCTGGCCTTAAGAGTTTGGAACGCCTGTTCACACTGGAGTGACCAATGGAACTTGGCGTCCTTCTTAAGCATGAGGTGCAAGGGGTCCGCGATCTCTGCGAACTTCGGGATCATTCTACGGTAATAGCCAGCCAAACCGAGGAACGCACGGACTTGACCCACGTTTTGGGGCGTAGGCCACCGGCGAACCTCAACCATCTTGGCTTGCGTTGGTCTGATGCCATCACCGCTCACCACGTGTCCCAAGAACTGGATACTCTTCTGGAAAAGATGGCACTTTTTGGTTTTTACACGCAAATTGGCCTTCTCTAACCGTTCGAGCACCGTTGCTAGGTTCACTGCGGCTTCGTCGAATGTTTTCCCGGGCACAACAATGTCGTCAATGTATATGACGGCAATGCTTAGATCTAACCCGTTCAGGACCGACTCCATGATGCGTTGAAAAGTGGCCGGAGCGTTCGACACCCCCATCGGCGTACGAGTGAACTCATACAGTCCAATGTGTGTCGTGAACGCGGTTTTCTGCCAGTCATCTTCGCGCATGGGTATCTGCCAGTATCCATGCTGCAAATCGAGGCTTGAGAACCACTGAGCTCCTTCCATCCTTTCCAGACATTCGTCCACGCGTGGCATGGGGTAACTGTCTTTCACGGTTACTTCGTTAAGCTTGCGCCAATCCACGCACCAGCGAACCGACCCATCGGGTTTCGTCACCAGCACGGGACATGCCGCCCAAGGGCTATTGGAGGGGCGGATTACGCCCACTTCCAACATCTCCTTGATTTTCTGCTCAACGGCATCCCTCTTGTGGAGGGGTATTCTACGCGGTGGATCACGCACAGGCGCAGCATCACCGGTCTGTATGACGTGTTCCCCTACGTTAGATAGGCCCAGCTCGGTAGAGGAGCGCACAAACGTGGACTGGAACCGCGTCAACATGCGAGCCAACCTTCTTCTCTGTTCCGCGTCCAGGTACCTGGCGCTCTCATTGAAGAGGTTTGTCACATGGGGAGGTACAACACCCTCCATAGCTTCTGCAAGCTCTTGTGGGGTAGCCTGGGGTACACCCACGTCTGAATCAGACGAATCCACCTTGTTCTCGGCGCGCGCGCAGCACGTCGGACCCGAGGTGGCCTCGTTCGCGTCCGGGCCATCGTCCTCTCCGATCAAGACCGGAATCGGTGTGGCCACCTGCACAACGGCGTCGCCCCAGCCCATACACGTTCCTTGTGTTAGGTGTTGGGGTTCGCCATGTGGGTTCATGACACGAATGAGTGCGGTATCGTCTGCACCCACTTGGACTACTGTCCGGGCTACCGCTACCTTGTCAGGAGTCTGGACCAACCCACCCTCCACCAGGAGGGGGCCCTGTCTCTCTGAGTTGGTGACTCGTATGCGCAGACAAGTCTCCGTGTGCGGCGGAAGGTTTGCGTCTTCCGAGAGGACGCATTCCAGCCTCGCATTAGGATACTTTGTCCACGAGTTTGCTTCCCGGCACCAGATCAGCTGGCGATCATAGTCCAGGTAGACGTTGTATGTTTCCATGAAGTCAATACCAAGCATGCAGCCAACAGGTGCGTCCACAACAGCGAACTGCACGAGCATTTGTTTGCCAGGGACCAGTACCTCCAGCCAGGCTGTGCCTATGATGGGCGCAGATTCTCCTTTAAAGCCGGTGCACTTGCGGGGTCCCGCCACGGGCACAAATTTAGACTGCGATTCTTTGTCTAACTCACGGAACATACTATGGGATATGCAAGAGTGCGTGCAACCCGAGTCAATGAGGAACCTGCACATCTTGCCACCCATTGCGGCCGCTATATACCAGGAGCGATCCTGAATGATCGCAAACCTGGGTAGCGCCTTAGGCACGGTGTTGTGGGATCTAGGGATTCCCCCGGGTGGAGGCGGGGTCCCCCCTAGTTTCCCGACTGGCTTCTGACTTGGGCGGGCGCTTGACCTGACGCGTACGTCGAGCCCGGCCTCGCCTCTTCGTCCTTAAGCCTTGTAGGACAGGTCACCACCGTGTGTGCCTTTGAGATCGGTGCGCCACAATAGAAACAGACATTGCCTTTGCCGGCATAGGGGGTTAGGTAGGTAATCAGATGCTGATTCCTACGCTCCTCCGCCCTCTTTCGGCGTTCAGCCTGTGCTGCTGATGTGTTCGCGCCCTGGGACTGGGCCTGGGGGTTGGTTTTCACCGCACCCGGGCCTCGGTTCCCCGATCCTCCTGTCCTTTTCTTGGGACGCGCGGTGTTCTGGGTCGGCTGCACCGCGACTTGCGCGGAGAACAGTTGGCGCAGTTGCGCCAGTTCCCGCGCGACGCCGGCCGCGACCTCAGCTTCGCGCGCGTCCCGTTTGTCGGTCGCTGCGTTTGCACTTTGCGCGCGTGTCCTAGGTCGGCCCTTCGCCTTTGCAGGCGTGTGCCGGTCATCTAGTTCACTGCACGCGTCAGACGCGGACCTGACTTGGGTGGCATTCTCTTTTGATGCCTGGCGAATCCAAGAATTTCCCAAGACCCAAGCATTGCCTGCCATGAATCGTTGGAAAACTGCTTTGAGTTCACCATAGGTTCGGGGGCCCCTGCGTGCCATGAACAGCTGGGCCTCCCGATTGTTGACGCATTCTATGAACTTGTCAACTAGGATCTCATCCTTCACGTAAGGGTAGATCCTGTGAGAGGGGTATGCCTTCTCCCACGCATCTTCAAATCTCGCGCAAAAGCTGGACGCCGTGTCCTTCTCCTGTAAGCGGATCTGTTGAAGCGCGGAGCGGCCTCGTTCCCCCTCTGAACGATCGCCAAATCGTTCATTAAAGGCTTTCCGGACGACTGACCAAGATGTCTGCCTGTTACGGGTCAACCTATTAAAATAGGTCAACGCCGTGTCCTTGAGACACTCTTGGAACCTGAACGTAATCTCGTAATCTTCACTACAGCCCGTGTAGTGAAGCATCCGGTCAAACGTCTGTACCCAGTCGGTCCAGTTTTCCTTTTCATTGCCGCTGAAGTACGTCGGCCTCCGCACCTCTTTGAAAAGGGCGTTGGCCTTCTTACTTTCAGCGAATCCGACCTTCCCGAGCGTCAGGCGCGCCTGGGAATCTGCCCATTCAGCGATGGGCGATGGTCTGCTAGCCGGTGCTCCCCCAGACGGGCGTGGGGGCGTAACCAAACGCTCCTTGCGCCGTCCTTTGGAGGCTGCGGTTGCTCTGAGCTTGAGACGAGACTCGCGCTCGAGCTCCCGCCCGGCTTGTTGCTGGTATGTGAGTCGTCCCGGCGAATCGAACGCCAGGTCTGCCGTGAGGGGTTCCGTACGCTCCAGGCCCAGGGCTTGTGAAAGCTCTGCCGGGTCTTTTCGTCGTACGACGTCCTCCACACGGGTTGACTCAGACCATTGGCACGCCGTGTCCCGAATTGTGGTGTACAACTCATCCGGGTCGGCTGCCGCTCGGTACAACTGGTAACTCTTTCCCGAGTATGTGCTCAGGGTGCGCCTGCTTTTCAGCGGCTCCCCCTGTCGGGGAGGTCCCGGTGCCCGAGGCAGGTCATCATCCGACAAGGGCCGCATCATTTCGCCCCGCTGGATGGTCCTGCGTTTGGGGGGGCTGGATTCCGCACGGGCCTTGGAGGTTAACCTCCTAAGCCCAAGGGACTCGCGCGCCCGCCCTCTTTCTGGTGTTCTGCTGGGGTCTCTTCGCGCGGGCGTTGCCACCCTGCGCGTCGGAGAGTCCCAGTTCATGCGCCGGTGCACCCTAGGGGTCCTAGGGGCGCTTCGGCGTCCTGGGGGGCTGGGAGACTCCCGTGGTCGGGGCTTGCGCCCTCGACCTACTCTGTCTCCGTTTCCCCCGCTTGGGTGGGGTAAAACCCTTGTGGCGCCCCCTTGCCGTGATCGAGGGGTGCTCCCCCTGTCGGGGTAGTCCCTCGGTCGTGGGGGTGAGCGTCCACGTTCTGACGCAGCATAGGAGTCTCGCAGATCACGACGTGCCCCTCTTCGGGGTGTGCTCGCACTGCTTTTCCGTCTGCCGCTCAGACCCCATGGTCCGAACCACCTCTCGGTCTCCGCCAATGAGAGGGAACGAGTGGGGCTAGGTGTGCCCCGTCCTCGCCCTCTCGTCCGGCCGCGCACACCTCGTGTCGCGGACCGTGGTGTGACCTGAGTGGAGACATGGACCTCCATAGGCACTGTATCATCCAGGCCCTCGGTCTCTGAGGCCGAGGCCTGTCGGTAACTAGTGCCCCTGCGCGTCACTCCCCTGGGTGGGGAGGTTGCGCCGTTTCGTGCCATGTGTACCAACGCTTTAGCGGCCTGGAAGGCCTGCGCATCACGTCGGCGCACCGTGCGCACCTCATCGTCCGATGTCGGCGCGCCATCCCTTTCAGAGGACGACGGACGACTCGATCGAGTGATTGTTCTTCGGGTCACCCTCCTTGGGGGGGAAGGTGTCCGTGCGCGGACTGTGCTAGTCGGCGTCTGCGCGGCCTGGGAGGCCTGCGCGCCGCGTTGTAGCGTTCCGCGCGTGTCTGGCGTTCGCGCGGCCTGGGAGGCCTGCGCGTCGCGCCGTGACACTTGTCTGTTGTCAGGCGTTTGCGCGGCCTGGGAGGCCTGCGCGTCGCGCCGTGACACTTGTCTTTTGTCAGGCGTTTGCGCGGCCCGCGCGGCCTGCACAATACGCCTGTGTACGTGTCCTGTCTCAGGCGTTCGCGCGGCCTGGGAGGCCTGCGCGTCGCGCCTTTGAACGGTCCGTACATCGTCGTCCGAGGTCAGCGCGCTGTCCCTCCCTGAGGGGGACGCGCGGCTGTCCCGGACCACATGCCTGGAGTCTGGGGAGGACGCGCAGGGACCTGAATGGGTCTCCATCCGGTACGCTCTGCGCATCTCAGCCCCTGATTCCTGGTCGGAGTCCTCCTGGGCATAGAGCCCCTCAACTCCGAAGTTGCTGCAAGCATCCATGTTGTCGACTCTGCTCGACCATTTAGCTCTAACACCCAAGGAGTTTCACTCTGGTTAGAGGAGCTAAAAACTCAACTCCAACCTAGGTTCAACTCTCTGTGGGGTCGATGGCTTCAACCCTCAAGAGTGTATCCTCCAGGGGAGCTAAAAAGCTCAACTCCTGGGGTCCAATTCTCGAGTCGGGGAGCCAGTGTGACGGGCCAGCAGTCGTCACTGGGCCTACGCCAGCACGCTGTATGGGAGTCCAGAGTGATGTTGGTGTTAAAGCTTTCTTGTGTCGACAAATAAATGCACAACAACCAAGGTGTCTATGTACACCGGGTGAAAACTTTATTTGGTCCAAAAGTGGTACAAGTCCAATGCACACACTTCTCTCAGCCACTGACTATAAGGGAGTCCCAATGCAATTGGAACTGCAGCCCTAACAGGGGTGAGAATGGTCAAAGTTGGACAGCGCAGAGTGAACAGGTCTGAGCTCTCTCAGTCACTTCTACCAACTCTGAAAAACCTTGTCCAACTGTTACCAACTTAAACTTACAAGTTATAAGGGCGGGAAAACGTTTTCCCACGAGTACCTAGTGCCCCTGCCTGTGATTGGTTCCCTCAACCAAACACGAGCAGCGGCCAGACGTCACGGCGCCAGTGCACGCGCTGACTGTGACGTCACAGACGTAGTCGGCCTGTCCGACCCACCACCAGAGGGCCAGGCCCGCGCGCCCGCGCGAGCTCCTACTCTGAACCAGAGTGGCGCATCGCGCGGTGCGCGGCCTTCCCTCTCGCGCGGCTGCGCGTAGTGGACACTACAGGGTCGGGCAGAGATCCACCAGTGGACCACCACGCCGACTACACCCTCAGTCATCCATGGCTCGCCACACAGCTCCCCCACTCTTAAAACAACGGCCCACGGAGAAAACTCCGGGGCCTGTTGCTAAGAGTCCAGAACCAAGACGAGCCCATGGTGACTGGACCTAAAAGTTAATAAAAAAAAATGACATATAAGTAGACTCCCCAAGCTATATATAAACCAAACTAAAGGGACCTGCTTTAGTTATGAAAGCTGAGAGATTACAATATATGTTATACATATATATTTACCAATATATGTGCCCTGCGCGCATATGACTTTTGTAAATAAACCAAGACTTGTAAGTAGCCCAATGCTACAATACACTTGTACAAAATACTATGGATGCCATGCACTCCATATATATGAATACATAACTGAAATTGTAACCAAGTACTGGCTCATAAGCCACTTTTACAATGATAGAAATGTAGAAACTTAAACTTGCGCGTTTGCGCGGAACCTCGATTGTATACGTAATGACTAGATGTGCGCGCCGCGCGGTTACGCCGGCGCGCGCGCGAACTACAGAAACCATAAACGGTACATAATGAAAAACAGACTTGCGCGCCGCGCGGTTAAGCCACGCGCGCACAGAAGTTAAACATTTACAAGACAATACCATTACAGGACTTTATAACAAGTTGACAACTTTACAACTTTACAAAAATACTGAAACAACCACTATGGACCAACCAAACAAAATTATGTACAGCACCCGGGAAAATCATACAAATCTAAACAAAGTAAATCATACTGAGATGAGATGACATGAGTCTATATATACAATATAAATAACTTGCTATTTACACTGTTTATCACAGTTAAATTGGTCTATATACACAAATTACCAAGTGTAGATACTGGATCTTGTACAAAAATACAGTCATATGTATCTAAGCACCAATTAACATACATTACCACTATACACAATAATAAAATGGAAGACTTGAAATTTTACAAATTTACTGTTACTGAAATATATATCCTAAAAGGTCTAAAATTTAAACATACAATATTGTTGTATTGAAAATTTACCTTGAGATAAAATTATGTTCTAAAAATAATAAATTTATGCCACACCTAAACTGGTGCAAGCATTACATGCGACATGGTTAAATTTACATGTTAAAACTTAAATTATATACCAGAATAATTTTACACATGATTATGAGAGAATCTAAACATACAGTGCAGATTAGGTCTGAGACTGAAACTAAATAACTTTACATATATTACAACTTTAAAATGTAAGCCACACCCACACAGGGGTGTTCGCAGGAAAAATTTATTACCACATTTGATACAATTTTGACGCCTCGCAGGGCTAAACATTTTAAATCTGCAGTAACAATTACATGCAACACATAGAAAATGCGACAAATATGAACCATGCAAAGAATATGAATTGACATGTACCACGACATGAAACACACACTGTATGACTCCCAATACCAAGCGCGCAGGGACTTTAATACCAAAGTTGATACCAACTTTATAAATATACCTGCATGTAGCCTATACATGCACTAAACTAATTTTTAGAGAGGCCTACCTGACTTATGGTGAAATCTACCACCCCCAGGGTCTAAAAAGGCCAAAACCAAAAATATGAAAATAAATGAATTTGAAATAGACCTGCCACATACTACAACAACCAGAAAACACCCCTACCTAAAAGACATGTACAATGAATTAAAGGCAGCATAAAATTAAATTACTGAAATACCATATACATGAATAACATGTATATTAAGAATACCACACTCCTGGTGTATACTGAAACCTTGTGGACTTTACCTAATTTTATGAAAATTCTAACCTGAAATTTGGTAGTTAACATGTGTCTAACACATGTGACCCACTCCCAATTACAAAATTTGCCAGAATGCTAGAAGTTGTGCACAGCGCCAATAATAGCTAATAATTTTACCCCACCCATTTATAATATGAGACAATGGTGAAATTACTAGAACATTTAAATATACAATACAAAATACACTCCATATGTAAAAATGACATAGGCTTAGCCGTATCGGTTGGAGTTGAGTATTATAATACAACACTGAGTAGGTTGGTACACAAAATACCATATATGTTAATACACCATTTATATTTTACTGAACAATAGACTTAAAATATACCAAGTTACATATCCTACTTTAAAACGCTGTGTGCAACACTTAACCTTATACCCATAACTTGTCCACATTTTACCCTATCTAAGCAAAATGTATATTATAGGTAAACCTGGAACTTTTACACTTTAAAATTTTACCATGAAAACTTTACCAAGATTTTAAAGTTACATGACAGAGTTACTAGAAACTATGTACATGATAATACCAAAACTTTATGTAAGGTGTGCTATATGTTATGCTGTGGAAAACCTGTCTGTGCGAATATATATGACAAACCGAGGGTCTGGGGGACACAACATGTAGCTGTGTCACTCCCAGAACCCATGTCAGGCAGTCGCACCAACATATAAACCAGTACAATGTACTAAAAATAATAATTTGTAATTTGCACCAATGTTATGTAAAAATTTACTTGTAAATTTTTAAGAATTTTAGACGTAAAGTCTAGGGGTTATGCCCAGCTGGACGAGAACTGCGTCCCAGAAAAATTTACAGACTGATACTGATAAACAGTATGAATGTTCATATCACCATTTGACGTCTTGTCTTGTCTTGCGCCCATGGAAGCTGATCCTGGTCTTGTCTATCCTCCGGACTTATGTTATGCTTCACCGGGCTAGAGTGACGAATATCCATAATCCAGAGATGGTTTGTCTGGGGGTGCCTGGCCACAGAGTTCTCTTAAGGGGGTACTCCACGGTATCCGAGTCCTTAGTCCTTGGCACAGGCCACCCAAATAGGGCTATTATCCGAGCCCTGGACCGAATGGGGTGTACAGAGTTCCACCAGGGGGCCCTCCTGCTCTCAGTGTCGCTGTAGTGATACTGCGGCAGCCAAGAACTGGGTCCTGAAGATGTAAAGGGTCTTCCCAACGGTCAGTCTCTGGTCTGGACAGCTTCGGCGCAGGTGTATGAAACATGAAATTACCAGCATTAATAACATGATACTGACAACGTGCTCTAAGGCGTTATGGGTTACAAGTACATGCGGCTTGTACAAGTGCGGGCTAACACCACTGGCCCAGAGTGCACACCGTGCAGTGCCCAATGCAAAAGCATTACAATACAACATGTGACATTGGATAGGTGCAATTTTACAAAGTTACAAATACCACAGCCTAAATATTAATATAACCAGCACACCAAACATGCTAATACATAGGTTATACTTACAAAGCACCATGTGTATGCTAAACACATAGAAAAATACCAATTACTTATACAATTTACCAAATTGACATTGGTATATAAGACCTTGGTGGCGGACCACAACCGAAGAAGGGTCCTGCCACCGTACAATGTTACCAAAAACATAATACATGACATGTTATAAAATTTACAATTTTAAACAAGAACGGAAATAAACAGGTTTACCAGTAACTAGTTGAGGTATGTACAAGTTAAACGATACCAAGTAAATACAACACCAGGATTGTAGTAAAGACTACTAACACTGATAACGCTGCCTATTAAGCCTAACCTAACGCCTAAATAACCACAGTATTTACTTAACTGTAAATGGTGTTTTCCGGATGCTGTAGATGTCCCAGAAACCATGTGAGGGTCCATGATGACCAGGTGAAGGCGAAGCACTCGAGGCGTCGGCGCTGAGGTCCCTGATGGTGAGCCGGCCAGTAACCCTCGTCCGTCCAACAGGTTCGAACTGGACGCCACCAGCAGCGCCGAGCCCGAGGTACGAGGTGTGGGACCCAAGTTCAAATACAGATTCAAAACCAGGTGTACAGGGCCTGAGGTTCGAATCTATGTCACCAGTGTAAGGAGGTCCCACGTCATCCTTACACCTTCAGACTACTGGCGCTCACTAGAGGTAGGAGGGGCGGCTCCCCCTAGTGGCCATTACCACAAGGTTCCCTGGATAGGCGAGGGCCCTTATCCAGGTCGTCCTTTGTGGCGTCTGTTCCTCACACGAGGTTCCCTGAAGAGGCTAGGGCCTCAATTCAGGGCGTCCATCGTAGAGGGTGCGTTGCTCGCCCCATCCCCACCAGGCGAACGAGGTTGAGGCTGGGGAGGCGGGTACCTGCTCCGGGTCTGACCAGCAAGCGGCCTAAGGGGCGTTATGCCACCCGGGAACTGTACCACAGGGTTGTGGAGCGGCAGTCGGGGCCCTGGAAAGCGGCCCAGGGCCTCCAACGAGCGCTCCACATACATGTAGTCGGGCTCCCTTCCGAACATCCGGTACCACGCCAGGACATCCTGAGCACGCTCAAAGCTCTGGTCAGGGCCAGGGCCAAGGCGGTCATAGAGCCTAGCGCGGTCTTCGGCTGCTAGCATGTGCGGTTCAATCGGGCCCTGTGTGACCACCATAACTGGGGTCACGACCTGAAAGAACGTGGGAGCCTCTTGGTTCGTGCCCGGCATCATAATAAATGATCCACGGTTCACGGCACGAACCTGCGGCCGTTGGAGGTGGAATGGCGCACTGTCTCCATGCACAGCCCGAGACTCGTGAAGCTCCGTGAAGTGTCTCACGGTTTCACCGAGTTGCTCGGGGTATGGAAACATGGCCTGGTAGGCATCTGCCTCCTGAGCAAACATCTGGTTTGCTCGGATCAGATTGCCTGCCACCGTCCGAGCCACGGGTATCCCGGTGACGTTGTCACTAGGGCCCATGGTGGTCCCCGGTTGCACGTGTGCACCCCGAAGACCCAGCCGAGTAAGCCGACTATTAATAGTTGCGGCCTCTCCCGGGGTAGCAGGCCCCTGGGAGATTGCAGTCGTGCGTGCCCGCGGTGTCTGGAAAGACGTCATGACGCACGGGGGTCTGCCAAGCCCCGGGGGTGGGGCTAGGGCTGACGTCCCCGGCGCAGATACCTGACTAGACACCACTGGGGTCAGAGTGGTCGGACCCCAGATCGAGGTCACTTGCGCTTGCGCTGGACCTGGCGCCACGCCCGAAGGCTGGCTAACCGGTGCCTGCACAGTCGCAGCGGTGACCTGGGCTACACAACTGGGCACTTCAGTGTGAACTGCTGAAGTGCCGGTACCAGTGCTGGTGGTCACTTTGACTTGCGTCGCAGTGGTCCGACCCAGAACGACCATGTCCCCTGAGGTAGCAGGGGGCTCCGTGCGCGTAACCACACCCTGTGATGTGGGAACTTGCACGGTTGGTACCGGTGGTCGCACAGGCTTTGGCAAACCTGTCACAGCGGCCGAGTAAGGGGAGGAGACCACAGCCAACGTAGTTGGTGTGGTCGCATCTCCCTCAGACCCTTGGCTGGCCTGGGTGGACTCCCCAGCGGCATCCGCCTGTGACGCTTTCCGCGCCTTGCGGTGCAGCCGCCGTCGCTGACTTCGTGAGAGCTCGGGTGAGCTCATCACTACGTCAGAACTGGGTGACGGTGGTGCCCCAACAGAGGCCGGAGCTTCGCTCAGGGGCGAAGCGTTACGCGCCACTTTTGGATGTGGCCCCATAAGGGGCGAGTGGGCCTGCATTTCTGCGGCCGTCCTCGCTTCCTCACGGGAAAGAGCTTGCAGGAGCCTTTGTTCCTTGGCAGCCATCTCGGACTCTGCTACCCTCAAAGCCCGAGTAGCCTGGGTTGGCTCACCCGACCGACTGGTCTCCTGGGCACTCAGGGTCTCTCTGAGATGCCCTAGGAGCGTCCTAGTCGTGCCGAGCTCCGCCTCCGTACTAGTCCCCGCACCGGTCGCCGAAGCGGCCGGTTGCCCCCGAACTGTACTGGTGGCGACCTTGCCAGGCTTGCTGCCAGGGTTACCTCCTGACTTAGTGGTCACGGGGGGAGCTGGGCTCCCAGCGGCGCGAGCCCGCTTCACCCCCTTACTCTGGTCGCCGCACCCAGAGCTTGACCGCCGGCCTCGGGTGCCACCCCGAGACTCGGGTCGTCCGCGGCCCCGTCCTCGTGCCGAAGCACTCGAACAGTCCCCTGCAGACGACGTGGACGTTGGTCGGTCGGCCCGCTGGATGCGCAGCCTCGCCTTCCTGCCGGAGCGCACACGTTCGTACTTGTTAAGTACAACGGTGAAGCTCTGGCTGTCCTCAGGCAAGAACTGTGACCCACGCAGGTCCGGCCGAACCGCCAGAAGTGCCGACTTAAAGACGTACTGCATTCGTCTGAGGTGGCCAACCTCGGACGAAAGCAGGTCCCGGACAAAGAGTTTGACGTACACCGCCCGCATGAAGGCTTCGACATCACACGAAGTGAGTCGGACTCCATTTGGACGGGTACACTCTCGGTAGGGCCACTCCTGGGCCAACCTCAGTCCGTCAGGTCCTACATCCTCCTGGGCCGATTCATGGTGGTCAAGCGCCAAATGAATAGCGTAAGCCTGACGCCCACAATCGTCCGCAGGATATGCCCGAGGGCAGTAGGAACATTGGACCGGGTTGGTGTTCAGGTGAGCCTTGAGAATGTGGTCTCGGGTCTCTCTGAATCGTCGGAATACAGAGCATGACTCGTACGGACACACAAACTCCGCTTCAGTCCTACCCCGGTTGTCTTTCTTCAACCTGACCCAGTTCAAGTTGAACTGAAGGATGCGAGCATCCTTTACCAGGTTGAATAGCCGGTTCTGGTTTGGCGTGTGGAAAGGACCTGCTAAGTCACCGTCCCACTTCGTGAGCTGTGACATGTAGCAGGCGCCCAGGTCGCTAGATTCCCGAGCCACTAGCTGCCGGTGCTTCTTGCACTCTGCTGGCGAGAAACCATGTCGGTACTGGCCGGGGTTGTCAGGCCCCTGCTGACCATGAGGGGGGATGGACTCATATATGGCCCTCTCCCACTCATCAGACCCAGCCACGTACCGGCGGCAACGGTTAAATTGGGCCAGCCCGCTTGGCCCAATCACCGATTGCCCCATGGACAAACCACCCTGCGCGAAGACAGCCGGAGTGACAGGGTCACTCCACTTAACTTCGGCAGTGATGGCATCTCGCAGCCTAGCGTCCCCAGGTGTAAGGCCCGCCACAAACGCGCGCCGCCGCGCGTCCTGTTCAGGAGTCGCCAACTCCTTCTCAGGGACCGACATCCGTTTCAGGGCCACAGAGCAGCCCCGAACCTGGATTTGGTCTCGGGTGGCCTCAGCTACCTGAGGAACAACGGCAGTTGCCTTTCCTGGCTCAGAGTCAGCCGCTGCACCAGTAACACGCCGGTTGGCGTGCTCAATGGTACGCTTCTGCTGAGCCTTTATCTGGGCGTCGACCATTCCCATTAGGTTACTGATGTAACCCTCGGGGGTCCCCAGAGAGTCCGCGAACGACCTTGCGGTCGCGCGTATCTCATCCAGAGACACCCCTTTATGGTAACTGGCCTTAGCCGAGCCCAGAACCACATCTCTGACGTGATTGTGAGCCGACGCGAAGAGAACCTCATCATCGACGTCGACATCACCGCCAAGTTTGCTGCCTATGCCAGGCAGTCCCAAGGCTGTTTCACGAGCCCTAGCACGCTCCGTCTGAGACATGGGCCCCATCGTGTAACCGGTTATGTCTTGGTACACGGCTCCAGGGACATGGCTAGGCTTCTCCGGCTGCACGGGTTCTGGCTCCTCGCTCATGTGAGCGTCAGAGTCAGCCCCAGGTGCCACCGAATCGTCCGCCATGTCCCCGTGGTCGCTAACCTCGTCATCGTCCTGGCTACTGTAACTTGAAGACCAATCGTCAAGCGGCTCATTTCCCCACTGGGAAACAGACTCTGGGGGGCTAAGCCCAAAGCTGTCGCATGACTTTTCGTCGTCCAAGTCCATGACTTGCGTGTCCTGCGAGCCGGCTGGGAACACATCCGACTCTATGGACAGCGTCTGCGCTGGAGAACCCGCGCGTTCTGGGGTTGGCGCGCGCGTGCGCGCCTCGTCCCCAGAGTTGGCCGACAGGGATTCGGCCGGGTCCGCGCGGACCTCGGCCTGAAACCCCGCGCCAGGCACAGTGGTGGCCAATAGGGCGCTAGCCGGGTCCGTGAGGACCTCGGCCTGCGGCCCCGCGCCA
>ERZ802829.3-NODE-3-length-18206-cov-13.236571_pt1 | contig 18206 bp, 26 predicted proteins | sample MGYA00345653_ERZ802829 | MGnify/ENA primary metagenome ERZ802829 (study PRJEB30503, sample SAMEA104212374) | marine metagenome | biome: Westerlies Biome; feature: [SRF] surface water layer (ENVO:00010504) within the epipelagic zone...; material: water (ENVO:00002006)... | reverse complement strand
CGGTGGGACCAGGGGAGAGCCCCGAGTGTCAGGTGTCCGCCAGTGTTCTCTGACCCCCGACAATCCTTTGAAAATCTTCTGTCGGGTTATGCGAGAGACATCAATAATTGCGACTCATTGAATATATTAGGATGTTGCGGTGCACGATTTCAAAGCACCGCTCATCGCATCATTATAAAATGACTAGCAACTCATGGATACCTGACCAAAGCTCCTGGTGGTCTCCCGGAGCAAAGTGGCAGACAAGACTCACATGGAAGCTCAGATTTAAAGCTTTTGAGGAGAGCGCCTTAGCAGAGATTGAGAGGATAAGATCCGAATATGCAATGAAGGAGTCAAAAATACTCGATGACATAAATCAATTGAATTTTGAGTTGTCCTCATCCAGGTCCACAATCACGTCACAAAGCAGTTCTCTACATAAATTTAAAGATGAGAGAATGGAATTACTGGAAAAGCTTGAAAACGAGAGCTCAATAGTGATTCAGAATCAGGATGAGATCTTAACTCTAAGAAAAAAAGTGGGTGGGCTTAATCTTGCAATCGAAAATCACAAAGCCAAATTTAAATCGCTCGTAGATTTAACTGAAATTAATGCAAAGCAATACTCAAAATTAAGAGAATATGACAAAACCAAGCTAAAAGATATGAGAAAGCTCCTTCACGATCAAAAAGAAATGACAACAAAAGCTCTCACCGAGAAGAAAGAGAAGATTGATGATTATAATTTTCTCTTGAGCGAGCTCAATGTTCTGAAGCTATCTTGTATTGAGAAAGAGAACAGCCAGCTTGCTCTATTAAATCAGAAAAAAGATCTTGAGAAGAAAAATTCGGATCTTGAGGACGAAAGATCTCAACTAGATCAGAAATGCAGAAGCACCAGGGAGCTCCTTGAGAATGAGAAAAAGATGACGGCTACACTCAAATCTCATTTGGGAGCGCTTTCACAACAATTAAATATTCCGACTGAGATTTATTTTTGACGTTAAGCTGTACATGTAAAATTGGATTAAACAGTCTGTTCATCAACTATATCAACTAACTCATTGTTCTTGTCCATTTTCCATTCATCGTAGTCATCGGAGTACCCCTTGTAGTGTAATCTCACCCAACTCTGTCCTTTTTTCTTTTTTCTATCTCTCACTACAACTCGTTATCTTGTCAAATTCACTCTTGTCAACTCAAACTCGTTAAACAGACCCACAAGGACTCTATTTTTCTCATCACACAAAACATACAAAGGTATTTTATGCGGGAGAATTTTGTGTATTTTGAATCTCTCATATGACCTAAAATTAGCAGAGGTTTTGTCCTTGTATTCACATGTGTATGACATACCTTTGAATATTATAACCTCTGTGGAACGGACTCTTGAACAAAAGAATCCTCACACAATCGCCAACATTATATTTCGGTTTCCGACGTTTAACTTTATGATAGCGCTGAGCGAATTTGATAAAAACTCTATCCTGAAGCAGCTCATCATTCTCAACCTCCCAAGGTGTAAAACCAGTGAAGCTATGTCTGGTTTTATTGTATCTATTCACAAGGTGTTGAAGCACGTCTATGTACTTCAGAGTTTCATTTGCTGTTATATGTGAATAAATAAGTCTCTCCAACGTGTACTGAGCTCGCTCCACATGGGAAGCTTTAAACGTGCTTTGTGAAAAGATTAGATTTATATTTAGCTTCCTCATTCTCTCGATAAAAAGCTTATTTCTGAATTCGACTCCACTATCAGAAACCACAGCCTCCGGTAAAACATCCAGATCGCAAAATATAGCATTTATTGCTTCCACCGATTCCTCTGCTTTTGTAGAATGCAGAGGCACGACCCACAAGAATTTGCTACAATAAAATTTTTGGAGATTATTTTCAGTATCATTTAGATATCTTACCTAAGTACGTCGATCGCACAGAGTAAATAGTTTACCCCGAGATTTTGATCAGCAATTTCCTTCATTGAGATACAGTCAATCTGCCACACATCGCGCAAATGCTGTGCGATGAACGGGTTATAAATTTTCGGGTCCCGGCTGGACTTCATCAATGACCAAGTTTCAAAAGTGGATAGCACACTTCTTATGTCATCATCCGACAAAATCTTAAAAACATCTTTCAGCCCTGTGACAGATGCGTAGCAGATAATCGACTCTGGATTGGAATAATTTTTTTTGATGTATTCCAATGCATCCTCCTTATCCAAATTCTCAATTTCTTTCCTCTCATCGCTCACATCCTCCTTATGCTCAGCTGATTCTTCATCATCATCAGATAATTCGGGTTCGGGGCCGGGTCCGTTTACATTAATCCCAAATGGGGTTTCAGCAGCATTTTCTCTCTCGGTCCTGAGTTGACTGCTCCCCACATTATCACGAGCTCGAGCATCACCGTTAATATTTCGGTGCTCTGACCTTTTCTTTGTAACCCCGCGAGAAATATATTTCGAGGTGACCTTCCCTGATTTTAACCTAGCACTTTGTCTCATCCTAAACTACATTCATACAATGATCAACATTTAGAAGAATTTATTCCGTAATATAATACACATTGAACAACATGAAAATGCTAATCAAAAATTGTCCCTCCAATCCCTGAGCCAGTTTGAGTCTTGTTGTAATTTCGCTTCTGTTTTTTATTTTTAACTTTAATCTTGGGTGATGGAGATGAGGGACCAGATCCATCGAGCTTTCTCTTGAGTTCTTTTACTCCAATTTTTACTACATCTTTCGAGGTATCTGAAGCTCCTTGTTTGAGATTCTTTTTTATACTTTGCTTTATATTCTCCCCACTCACAGCCTCCTCAGCCACGTTTATAACGCCTTTTAGGATATTTTTTTTGACCGCGCTTTGAAGAGCCTTTCCTGTTTTCGATTTTGCTGCTCTTAGGGCGACCGGAGCGAACTTTTTTACCCCTGATGACAGTAGGCGACCTATCCATCTACATTTTAAATTACATAAATGTTCTTTAAATACAAAGCTTACTTAAAGATCCCTCCGACACCAGAACCATAAATTGGTCTGTGCTTACAGTTGGCCATCGCAAGAATTGTTCTGTAGGTTTGTGCTATTTCTTGGAATAAATGCTCCTAATATATTTTATCACTTTTGTATCATTCTGAGCTGTTTCTGCTGAGAAACCAGACAAAAAATCTTCAATTGAAACATTGGTCTTCAAGCTCACAAATCTAGCTATTGTGAAAAATCCACAGTAATTTGACTCCGGATGTTGGATCACCCTATTATTTGTGAGAAAGGTGTGAAACTGAGTGTTCTTTATCACATCTTGAATATTTTTATGTAGTGCTCGCACGGGGTACCCGAAAGAATCGAAAAGCTCTAAAATCACTTGGTTCTCTTTAAAATATCTAGAGAGCGAGATCCAGTGTCCCTGTCTTTTACTATGGATCTCCTCAGTATTTAAAATCACAAATTCAAAGCCTTGTAATTTAGACTTAAAAATGTTTTTATCAATTCCGTCTGCCGAGAATACCCCGAGAAATTCCTCAAAACATCCTAACGTGTCCCAAATATAAAAATTTGACACCATTGTATCCAACCTGCTCACTCGTGAAAATAGCACTGTGTCTAATATATTCATATTTTATTTCTGTACACTTGGCATTCAATGTAATATTTAGTATTTTCAAAAAGATCATTGCATGTCCTATGTTGAATAATCTATCTCGGGGTTACCCCGATCAATAGTGATAATGTTTTCGAAAACTGCCATAACTAGAAGCTCGAGGTTATCAGCGGGTTCGTTCAGGTTCAGTCTGAGGTCAAGTGACCCGTACTCGCTGACATGATCATGACCACCAGCACACCCGTCTCCGCACAGATTATACGCCATGACAAATTGGTTTGTGAAATATTCCTCAATGCTGGGTCCCAGATTATGATGCTGATGTGCATACCCCATGTTGACCTGACAATGATTTTAATGAGATCATAATATAATATACACACATAATGAGACTCTCTCACCCCAAAATGTTTATATGCTGTAATTCTCCCCTCCGAGTCATTGCTAGCATCATCCACAATGAGCGGCTGTGACGGGACAGAGAATCCGTTCTTGAGCAATGTAAAATCCCTGAGGTCGTGAGGTTCGTATGAAAAAGGATCTTTATTCAGATCAGTTTGCTGATTTTTCTTCAGCAGAACACAAAAAAGGTGCCATGGAATCTGTCCATTCACAATTTGTGTGATGATAATATTTTTTGATCCGTGTGGCAGGGTCCTCATTGACATCTGTACTCGGTTGATGGGGTAGTACTGCTTCTTTGAGAAATAATGCTCCAGCACTAGCGGGGCTGGCTCATTTAGAGTAAATCTCCTCATTCTCAGCTTTGCATCTTTAAATTTTATGCTGAGCTGCAAATTTCTGTCTCTCGCCAACAACGGAATATTAAATCTATTTTTCTCAAAGATGAATTTCAGCTCGTTTCCTGGCGCTATGTAGGGACTAGAGCTCATATCCCACACAAACGGTATTGAGAACTTAATTTTATCCCGACAAACCCACACTGCTCTCTGTCTGAAAGCCATCGCAGCGTTGTTACCAGGAGGCTCCGGAACACCAGGAATCTCATGCAGGTCCATCAATGTATTCTGGAGAAAATAATCCCCTGCAAGAGCTTTTGTTTTAGCTCCGTCAGAAAAGCTGAAGTTATTCGTGATAAAAGCCTAGAAAAAGCACGGTATTACAAGGTATATTGCAACCAAAATACCTTGTGGTGGTAATTTCTTCCAGAATCTGAGATCTGCTTATTGTTGATGAACACGTTGATAGACTCAAACAGAGCATGGGGAAACAGGTTGACCATACTGACTTGGTCACCAGGAGCAAGCTGGGTCCCGTCTTGCTTCCTCACCTCCACAACTCCGCAGAGTTGCATTGTGGACGGAATTGTAAAATTCGGGTCATTTTGACCTCCAACAATAAACTGAATTGAATTGCTGCTTTCGTGGAGAGGTAAATTTGGCCTAATCTCCACATCCTCCCAGTTTGGAATTTGATTTAAATATTGAGGTTTTTCGTGGACTGTATCCAGTCCGAGTCCAGACACGGTCTCTACAAGTCCCATTTTGATGTTGAATTGTAACAACGAATCACTTGATTTAATGCTCTAATATATCATCATCAGTCAGCAAAAATAGTGAGAGCCGCATCACTTTGCAGCATCCCTAATTGAAATATTGACTTCTAGGGTTCCTCGGAACAAAAATCTGAGTAAATCTGCACATGCGTGAACTTTCATCACAAAAGTTATGTCTCTGTGTTCCCCAGGAGCCATTTTTGTGTAAAGAAGGAATGGCGGTGTGTATGATCGCTCACCAACCTTCAAACAAAAACTTCTGAGCAGATCGCTCCCAATGTCCGAATCTGTTGAAACAACGTCACTTTCAATTGTGTAGTGAATCACCCCGCCGTTATGATCCCCGACCACAGCCCTCGCCTCACCGTCTATCTCCTCGAGCAATTTCGGTAAAAAAATATCAGTCATCGCAATTAGTGTCCCGTCTCTGATTCTAATCCCGCGCGGTAACCTAGCTGTGCAGATGTATCTTGCGACATTTTCCTCGGACCCGTAATCTCTAATATCAGCAGAAAGAGATAACATGAATTCTGAGGTAGCCTCGCTCTTTATCATGATTAAGCAGACAGCTAGATGGTGAATGTTCTCAGCTTTTATGATGTTCTGACTCTCGTCATAAATCGAAACATTCATGAGGTTTACTCTGTTTAGACGGGCGTGAGTTTGCGGGTGCGGTGCCTCACTGAAAAAATGTGATAATATGTTTCTATTATGAAATGCTCCTATTAGAACTCCAGAATCCCCGATTGTCTGTGATCCCGTCACGCTGCTTGATGTGACATATATCTTTCGAGATCCTCCAGTCAGAAATGTCACGTTCACCCAACAAAGTCCTAGATATCGTAAATAGAGCAGATTTCTCATTTTAAAGATAGATTACCTATTTTGTATTCCGCAGCATCATGATAAATTCTGAGTGGAATATTTGTTTGCAACGTAAAATTATCGATGAAGTTATTCTCAGTCAAGATAATTTGAGGCATTTTCAGTTTTAATTACTTCTTGGAAAATAAGAGAGGTAAAACACCCGCAAGAAGAGAGGCAATTATTGTGACAACACCAGTGCCCACTTGTTTCTTTATCATTTTCTTCCTCTGATGCTTGCTTCTAGATTTCAGTATTTTTAAAATATCCTCCTTGTTAGATGCCAAGCTTGATTTGAATTTCTTGAATTGCCTGTTTTTCTTTAGTGTTGAAAAAACAGACTCGTTCAGACAACAATTGTATAAAATATCCCCGATTAACGAGTGGAGCTTCTCATTTGATGAGCACAACACAAAATTAAGCTCTTGAGGTGTGAGCTTTTTACAGATAGAGGTCAGAGATTTGATCTCTCCGCCCGCCATTGTTACTCAGTTTCAGGACTTTAGCTCACTCTAATATATATGTATTTTCTCAACAAAAATTTTTTTGGGTTTATTTCATGAAGGCCTCCAGTATAATTGATTACAATATTAAGTAAATAATAAATAATGTAGAATTGATTACAATATTAAATAAATAATAAATAATGTAGGAATTAAATGTTCGGGTTATTTGATGTGATATCATAAAATGAAAACAGATAGGAGTGAGAACCTGAGTACGGAGCAGAGTTATTTCTTTGACTTCTTGGCACCGAGAGAGCTGAGCAGGTCAGTTTTCTCCTGCAGCTTCCTCTTGGCCTCGTGAGTCCCGCCCTTCTCGGTGCTGATCTTGTCCTTAGCCTCGGTGTAGATCTGGGTGAGAACCTCAGTGATCCCCTCAGAGACCTCATTCTCCAGCCATCTTGTGATCTTTGAGCTGACCCCGGCTCTCTTCTCCTCGGTCTTGAGATCTTTGTGGGTGAAGACCTGCTGGCTGAACGCTCTCACGGCGATGTCGGTGCAGAGTCTAACAAAAATGAAATTAGTAATTTTGAGATAAATTTTTCATGTGTTGACTATACCTCTCCAGGTGCTTCACGTCACCTATCCTGATCCCTGTTCTCAGGGGGACATCGTTAGACGCGGTTTCGGTGTCATTTAACGAGCCAGAATAGAAATACATGGTCTTGTCCACTCGCTGCTGTGTCTTAACATTGGACTTCTTTTTCATGCTGCCATCGTCGTTCAACTCATACTCAAATCTTAGCTTTCCCGATCCTACTCCGCAGACCTGGGTTGAGTTATCCTTTCCCTCCTGGAGTGAGTGAAATCAGAAATTATTTTCATAAGCATTTGAATCTATTTCTCACCTTACTGCGATAGACCCTGGTGAGAAAATCGGTGTTGGTTGTTATTCTGCCTGAGTTTGCAGGGAGAGCTGGTTTGTTCACAGGGATGAACCCTCCACAACCTGACGCTGCTCTTGCGTCCAGCTCCTCATCGGTCTCGGTGTCTTCCTTCTCGCTCTCCGCCTCAACTTCGACATCTTCGACCTCGTCCCTCCCGTCGGAGTCGGAGCTAGAGTCATCGGGATTCTCACCAGCCTCGGATGTCTCCTCGTTCTCAATCTCTTCCTCCTCGTCACCATCAGACTCCTCTGTCAGTAACTCCTTTGCCATGTTGGCTATGGCCTTGGATCGGGTGAGCACAGCCTTCTTGTTAGTGGCAGCGCCGTACTACAAAATCAGTCAAAATGACTCAATGATCCAAATGAGACAATTAATATTTATGACTACCTTGGATGAACTGCGGACAAATGTGGTGTAGTTAGAGGCGAGGCTCTCAGCGATGACCGATGTGTCATCATGTGAGAGAGACTTTTTGGATAGCATCTTCTGAAAACGGTTTTTTGTTTGTCCCTTGAGACTCTCAGCGAAGTCGGTGACATAACCAATGTCCTCGCCTCCAATAGTGACTCCTCCCTCACCCAATGTGAGGATGATTGGAGAGCGAGATCCTGATACAAGAATCTGATGTTAAATGGCTCCGGCCTCAAAATATTTTCTCAGATAGCGAAAAAGAGGAATTATCAATTAAGCACGAGATCGGTTGTACCCATGTCAAGTGTTGGTTTGATTTTGAATGGCCAATGATCTATTTTGAGAGTTCACTTTATGAACTTTTAGGAAAACCTGATCAGAAGGAAAAATATTTTTCCTGATTACAAATGAGTTTAGTAACGTGTAGTGATGGAAAGCACTACAAGCCATAACCCTCTGTAATTACTGACCTATGACGTGAGCTCCACCTGTCATCTCTTCCCGTAGCTTTTTAAGATATGAGGCAACATTGAGTCTCTTGTCAGGAGGCCCACGATGAGCTAACCATAGTGAGGACAAAGTGTATCCTTTTGGTGTGTCGTAAGGAGACAATACCACCGAGGGCTCAGTCATGGTGTCGGGAAAGGCACAGTTTTAAAACTTACCAACATTATTTTTCTTTGGTCCCATGTTGCTGAAGGTGCGGTGTGCTTGTTGGTTGTTCAGGGGCAGATTATGAACTGAGGACTAACAGCCTCACCTGCAGGATTTATACCAGAATTTTAACCTGGCTGTCACGTGCATGACTTCGGACGTGGTGACCATTAGCCTTAGATCAAAGATACAGTGATAAAATAATTCATTATTGTATTTACAACATCAGCTGCGTGTAACCACATAGATCTGATATATGTATAATTACTTCTCATCAAAAACAATCCTAATGATTTTCTCCCGAGCACAGACAAATCACATCTTTGACCTCGCTCTAGATTTTGACTGTGACGCAAACAGATCTTATCTGCTCTCGGTTGACTATATAAGACTCCTGCACTCGTGTCCTGATCAGTCTTCAATAGCACGCTCAGAGCTATGGATGAACCAGAGAGGAAAAAACTGAAGGAGGATGAAAAGCCTCGCTGGCATAGGGGACCGAGCGGACCAAGACCCAGCGCCGACTCATATTGTCTCTGGTCAACAAACGGGACTGAGGGATGCACCGTGTGCTCCGAGAAAGGGACGCCATGTGACGCCTGCCTGTTTTTCCTGCCGAGGCTCACCAGAAAATTACTCCTATTCAGATGTGGGAGGAGACCAAGTACACACTTAATGGATTCTGATCGCGAGAAATGCTTGCTGTGCAGCACTGAGGATCCCCAAAACCAACTCTGTCATGGAAACATTTGGGACGAGGAGGGCGAGCTGTCTACCTACAAAGATGGTTGGGGTCAGCTGACATCAGAAATTGAGGACAGGTGGGCTGTGTTGGTGGCCACCGGAAAGGACTGCGAGAGGGAGCGCAAGCTTATGAACCTGGAGCTCTACGGACACGAGGACGGCGACCTGGCCGCGAGGAACCTCCTGGGTCAGAACACGGACCTCGTCGGCGAGTGTTTTAAAGACAAAGTTTTAAACAGTCTTAAACACAAAACCGACAATTTGAGACAGCCAGAGATCACTGAGGTTCTAGGGACTACCGAGGAGCGAGAGAGAATAAAAAAAGCTGCGGTGAGTAAACAGTTTCTCCCCCGCAGATCAGGGAGCTCTGCAGAGGTCGAGCAATGGGTTCTCCTCTCAGCCCAGCATGTTGAGCTGGAACCTGGACAGGCAATGGTTGTAAAATCCATGACGTGGATACGCAAACAGAATTTTCCTGCTCCTCACGTCACAAGAATTGTAGCTCTCAGCCCGGGTCATTGGTTAGGTCAGCCTGTAGACGCAGTGCTAGGTGTCAAGTCAGGTGTTGTTAACGAGGGATTTTTCGGACAGCTCTCTGTCTCTGTTTACAATAAGGGCTCAAGGACAGTTGTCATTAGGAGAGGAGCCATGCTCGGCTCAGTCGTGAGAGAGAATTATCTGTTGGGCCCCTCAAACACCGAGGACCCTGAGTGTCTGTACGGGGCGAAATATCCCGAGGACACTGAGTGAGCTCAGGTCCGACGGACGATTTAAATTGTCCGTCATGTTTGTGAGAATCATCATCGCTGATATGCAATATTTTATGTTTTTGATTACATTAGTAATTTTGTTGTTCAATTAATACTGTAATAATCTAGGAATTAATACTGTAATAATGTTTAGGAAATAAATGTTACGGGTTTAAAAATTTCTCTACTGAAATTATCATTCAGAACAAAAGAACATGCGCAGCTGGATCCCGACTCAGATCAGTACTTGTTCTACACAACCAAAAATGTTGAAATCTTAAAATGTGACACGTTCACATTTAGCTTCATGTCAAATCGCAAATTCGTTAATTTAACAGGGTGTTCTAGCTTAGATTCTGTAAACAGAGCTCTGATATTATTTAAGCTCTATGCGAAGATCGAGAAAATATCCGACTTACGAATTAACACGATGAGCGCAACAATTTCGAGAGACAATGCAATGTGCAGACCCGACCCCTCAAATTTTATCGAAATCACACATCAGAAATTTCCTGGAATTGTTTACAAGTCTAGAAAGGAGAAGTTTGGATGTACATTTTTCCCAAGGAAAATAATGTTCTTTGGACTGAAATCGCTCGAGCACATAATATCTAATTTTAGCCCTCTTTTCCCTAATAAATAATACTGTACTATTTTCAGTGCTGTTTTTATTGTACCAACGAGAAAATATGTGAAAATTTAGATTGTGTTTTTTACGGGGTCACCGCAAATGTGACTCGTGATCAGATACCGGAGACTGAATCAAATGTCCCTTGCATGCAATTTATCCATGAAATTAATGCCAGGCTAGGGATTACACCTGGTCATAATCTAATTTTAAACCTCAATCAGATGATGAGACACAATAAAAAATCACCAAGAAATATTTTATCATTGGCCGCAATTTACTATACGAGTAATCTAGAGTTTTATTTGCCAATCCAGCATTTATTGGGATTCTGTGAAAGTGCTGAAAACCGATTTTCTATTCATCGGAAATTTGTAAAAATCTGGCTTAGATCAGGTCTCGACCCTCCTTGTGACAACGTTCAGTTCATAATTGATTTTGTAATTTCTCGTATATTTATTCCTCCAAAAATTTCGCGAGAAATCACACAAATAATGTCAGTCATAAAAAATGGTTTAGAGAATTTGAGCGGACCTAATCTAAAGCTTCCTGTTTTGACCTGTATGGCATTTAGCATTTATAAGCAGACATCGTCAAGATGCGAGGAGATTTGCGAGTTACTACATGTATCCAAAAACATTGTGAAGAAAAATATCTCATTTGTCATGTGCAGTAAACAGATTGTTTGTGATCTTAATCATTTCGGTGTTTGTGCTGATACTATCCGCTAATAAAATAATTATCACGACTTAATGAAAGATTTAGATCTCACCCCGCCCTCTCACACTAGCTCGGAACTATCTTGTAATCTGTGATGGAAACTGCGGTTAAACACCATAAATATTTTTGAATGATATTCTACAGCTCCGCCCTTCCTGATCACCAAGGCTCGTGTTGTGGGCAGTTGGTATTGGTCTCTTACACCGAGCACAGCGTACACATGGCGGGTAGGAAACGAAAACGTTCCGAGGGAGGGTTAATGATTAGGGACATTAGAGCCAGAACTCAGCTCACGGATGAATCCTTACACAGCGTGATGCATAATGCGAGTGATGAGTACGGTGCTGGTGTAGACACAGGCTCTAACAGGGACTGCGGGAGCTGCGGGACTCATTTTCCCAGCCCGGAGGCATATCGACATCACCGTGATGTGAAGCTGCTGAACAAAACAGCAAAATTTGTTCCTTCCGAGAAAATTAGGAAGAATGCTCATCATCTGCTCTGCCCTGTAATAAAATGTTGTTACAGTGCAAAAACCAAGGGCCCTTTGAAGGTGGGATATAGATTTTGTTCTTATTTAACACTGTAAGTGCAGGATCATATGAAGAGAGTGCACAAACAAAATTTACCAAAAACTTTGCTGGTCATCTCGCGACTTTCCCAAGAAGAACTTAGGATTGCATCATTTCCCTGCGGTGTCTGCTGCAAAAACTTTACAAGTGCTAGGGTATGTATCATTCGGCCTAGAGCAAAATAATTATTATGCCATTCAGAAACTGGCGAATCATGTCAGAGCGTGCAAAGGGAAATACCTCTACCCGTGTGTGTATTGTCACGAGACATTCATGACCCGGGGGGACTATACATCTCACCTCGTCAATAACCACAAACCTCAGACCTCATTCAAAGAGACGGCTGTCTTCATCGGGGATTCCTCGCACAAAACGAGGAAAGACGAAAATCTTCAGCCTGTTTCGACCGAGAGGAGTTTGGTTTTGCTCGCTCCAAATCTGTGCACTAAGGAAGAAATATTTAACCCGAGTGTTATCTCTGGTCTGAGGACACTGCTGCATTACGATGTAGCGATGGGTAAGAGGATCTCGGTCAGGTTACTCTGCCGTGCTTTGATTCAGAAGTACGAGGATGATGATGTCATCACAAAACCTTTTTTTTGTCAAACTTCTCAGGTATGTAAATTATATGTACGGATGAAATTATGCAGAAATTATTGTCAGATAACTGTGGGAAATGATACTGACATCGAGAGTTTTTTAAAATTTGCGAGTGCCAAGATTTCCAAGGATTTGTCTTTGCTTTACTCCACACCATCAGGTGACTCAGCAGAGATCTAGACGTGTCTCATATATATTTACAGGATTCCGTCTGCTAGAGGTCTCCTCTCTCACATTGTCGAGCACTGTTTGCCCGGACTTACGAGGGGGCTGCGGGACCTATCTTGATAATCTTCATAAAGCGTCCGAGAGGCGGGGGCTGTTTGCCATTCACCCTGTGGAGAAATCAGACGGGGAGGAGGGAGAGCACACAACGTGTTTTAGAGATGCTGTATTATTTTCAGGTTGAGATTCGTAATAATTTTCAAAATAATATTTCCCAATCATAGTGTACGGCGAGAAAATAATGTCTGAGCTTATTGATCAAATGAGAGAGCACTGCGACAGCAAGCGGCACGATGTAGCATGTAAATGTTACCACCTGGCAGAGCAAGAGTTTTTATCCCGCGCCTCGAAAAGCGATTTTTGGGATAAAATCCACGAAGTCAGTGATCTCGATTTTAAAGGTATTCAAACGTAATGTGATCACTCATATTATTCACAAAAATTTTAGGGATCAGATTTCCTGCTGGGCTAGAAGATGTAGCCATTTTTGCAGAGCAAAATCCCGAGCTACACATCAGAGTACACTTGCTTTACGGTGAATCAGCCATAACTGTCTGGACAGGAGAGCGCACTATACATCAAAAGCATTTTGTTGATCTTTGTTTCAGCGAGTTTTTGAACTACAGCAATCACGAAATAATGGGTGAGACCAAGCGAGTTCATAAAATATTTTCTATCATCCTAATTTAGGTCACTGGTATCCGGTTAGCAATCTCACAAAGTTCTCGCACAAAATATTGAGAAATAAAAGTACACTGAGTGTAGCAAAGCGATATAGTGGAGATACCTGCCCCGGGTGTTTGAAAAATTTCAGTCTCCCTCAATACGATCCGCGTGTCGATGTTAGAGCGGATCCTTACTGCCCTAAGACCGGGGTGACAAGATACAGAGACATTTACTGCCCGTATGAATTACCAGATAATATAAAGGTAACTTACACACAGCTCAGACACCGAGATTTATGTGGGAGCTCACCCATGCATCTGGATCGAGCAGAGGAGGCTCCTACTTTGGTGCAGACGACAATGAAAAAGTACTATGTTTTTTCAAAACACGAGACACGTCTCGATCACAGATACACTGGCTATTTCGATCTTGAAACATTCAACACCGAGCTACACCCAATGTGTTTCGAGTGCGGGGAATTATCAGATATCACCCGTGATAAAACCATAAGAGAGGTATCACATGTTTATTTGTGTTCAAGCTTTCCTAACATTACGTTTTAGAAAATTTACAAGCTGTGTCAGGAGAACCATAATTTTAAGCTGAGAGAAGAAAAATGCAAGAGCTGCTCCACTCACCTCCGTCAAAATATTCTAAATCACAAGTGTAAACATCAGGATGCTGAACACCGGTTCATGGGGTGTTGCTATAGTTGCTTCAGAAAATTGGAGAAAAAATTCGGATCGTGTTCTCACATCAAAACAATGAACAAGAGACAGCTAGAAGCTAGCGGCTACGCTTTCGTGATTCATGATAACTATAGCAGGGAGATTGTTATGTCTAGAAGTTACTTTCAAACATCAGAAGAGGGGATGACTCCTGTCAGACACTTCATGGAGTGTCTGCAGGAGGAGGTGGTTCCGTTTCTCACTGACAAGATCAGACCCCAGGCCAAGATGATATTCTCCAAGACTGATGACCAAAGTTTCAAAGCTGCGACAAAGTGCTATTGCTGTCATAAAAGATTTCGCGATATGAGTGGTCAGGATAACAAGGTCCGAGACCATTGCCATGTCTTAGGTATGAGTAATCTGTTATTATATGACATCACATTTTGGTTTTAGGTACATATAGAGGGGCGTGCTGCAAATCCTGCAATAAGAAGTTAGTTTTGAAAAATGATATGAACATCATGGCTCATAACTTAACAGGTATCAATATTTATTTCCCATCACACAAATATTTTTATTTTTCCAGGATTCGACGGGCACCTCGTGATGAATGAGATGGAGGGCTGGGATGATTACCATATTATACCAAAGAACTCCGAAAAAGTGACGGGTATAACTCTGACCAAACACATTCAAGCCCCCCCGTCTGCTATAGATCTCTACGAGAGAAAAGATGAGATAGACGAGGATGGAAAGCGCGAGCCTGACTCAAAAATAAACTTTATTTTTAAAGACACTATGACGTTTATAGGAGGATCTTTAGACAGAAACACACAAAAATTGACCGAGTCGAAACACGAATTTGAGTATCTCCAGCGGAGCGAGCTCTGTAAAACAGACGGGAAGCTTGACAAAAACAAGTTCGCATTGCTCTTAAAAAAGGGGATTTACCCTTATGATCATATCCAGTCGCACCAGGACCTCGCCAAGGAAAGTTTCCCTGATAAAAAGTATTTCCATTCCTCTCTCGGGGTTGGGCGAGACATCTCATACAAGGACTGGGTTCACGGATTGAACGTGTGGGAGACATTTGAATGTAAATCAATGCTGGATTATAGGTAATCACGTTAGGATAAAATATGATTATGATTTTGAATTCTTTGTTGCAGCAAAATTTATGTCGAGCTTGATGTTTTGTTACTTGTGGAATCCTTCAGACCTATCTGTGACTTCACTCTACAAACCTTTGGCATTCATCCTAGCCATTTTTACACGCTTCCATCACTAGCAATGAGCTGTTGCCTCAAGGGTTTGCATGATGAGGGGGAGGATAAATATGTGGAGCTACTTCAAGATATGGAAATGATAAAATTTGTCTCCGCAGGTAAATTATTCAAATAATTATTCTCATTTTTTACCAATTATGCAGCCAAGCGAGGCGGGCTCACATCAACTCTTGGACCTCGTCTGGTGTATAATAGAGATGGAGCTAACGATGTCAAAAGAAGCTTGAAGACACTGAAGTCTTTACCTCCCGAGAGATTACAGAAAATAGAGGAGGCAGTAGACAAGGCTCTCACATCTGAGCTGAGTGAGGACGAGGATTATGCCATTTTGTACCTCGATGCAAACAATTTGTAAGTGACACAATCCCGAATTGCTATGTGTCAGCATGACTGATTAAATTGATAATTTTAATCAATTATTTATTGAGCAAATGTTTAGGTATGGGTTTGTTCAGACACAAATGATGCCTCACAGCAAATTCATGTGGGCCTCTGAGCACGAGCTCCGTCTTCTCAACGAGTTCTTCAAGATCCGAGCTGACCCGGAGAGAGAACATGTCTCGTGGGATGCTGTTTGGGAGAAAAACACTGGATTCTTCATCGAGGCTGACATTTCATTTCCTCAACATCTCAAGAAAGATATGGCGAATTTTCCTCCGGCTCCTCATCGTGTTCGAGTTACACATGCTGGTTTGTCAGACTTCTCTAGAAAATTAGTCGAGGAGAACGATATAAAGTATCTAGAGGGCGAAAAACTGTGTGTTACACTATGTGACCGAGAAAACTACATAACACATCACAAGCTTTTTGATCTTTATTCCGAAATAGGTGCCAAGGTTTCAAACGTGAAAAGAGCTTTAAAATTTGAGCAACGCCCGTTTCTACGTAGGTGGGTGGAGATCAACACAAAGGTATTCATAATCCGTTCTGAAACATTATGATACATTGAATTTAGGGGAGAATGGAGGCAGCTGCAGTTGGTAACGAAATCAAAAAGGCTTTCCACAAGCTAAAGGTGAGATATTTATCAAATTGTGTCTCAAATATTTTATACTCATGGTAGGTTAACAGCGTGTACGGTAAATTTGGGGAGAATGTGATCAGGTTAGGAACAAATTTAATTGATCAGACACTCATCAAAAAGTTTTTGGAATCTCTTTACCAATATTTCGGCTTATTAATCCTTTTTCAGTCAAACAAATATGAAGATTATCAAGAATCGGGCTGAGTTCAACAGAGAGATCCTTGACCCATATTATAAATCACATCAAATTGTCAGCGAGGATCTTGTCATTGTCGAGAAATATAAAGATGCTGTTGAGCTCGACAAACCTATCCAGATAGCAAGCTGCATCCTCGAACTCGCGAAGCACGAAATGTATCGCTTCTTCTACAGAGTGATCAAACCTGCTTTTGGTGACCGGGCCGAGCTCTGTTACTCAGACACCGACTCTTTAATCATCAGACTAAGAACCAAGGACATAGATTCTGATTATCGTTTGATAGAGGGGTCCCTGGACACCAGCAATTTTGATAAAGGTCACCCGCTGAGAAAACCAGAAAGAGCGTCTCAACTTGGATTTTTCAAATCAGAAACAGGTGCATAATATCTATGAAGTACATCGACGACCTAACCTTCATTAAATTCTCATTTCAGGTGGTAACACCATTAATGTTTTTTGCAGTCTCAGAGCCAAATGTTACACACTGCTGCTTAAGGAAAGAGACGAAGGGGGAGATTTCAAGCTTGTCACCGAGAACAAGTTGAAAGGAGTCAATAGAGACGCGGTGAGGCTCATGGATCTCTCCAACTACCTGAGGACCCTCCTCTTCTCCGAGACACAGCACGCCACGAGCACTCGAATTTGTTCAAAAGGTCACAGTCTGTTCATACAAGAAAATAGGAAGAAATCTTTAGCTAATCTTGATGACAAGGTATGTATCACAATTATACATGAGATTGTTTTGAGCTATTCACACTGATCCCTCACAGATTTGCATAAAAAGTTGCGGCATACATTCATACAAGTACGGCGAGGATGCGAGTGACAAATGCGATTGTCCGTTCGGAAAGATTAGAAATATGTAGATATTTTATCTTGCTTTGAGTAGATATATTATGTGAATAAATACATTTAAATTTGGATCCCTATTATTTATTGCATTGGATATATTAGAGAGTAAAATCGTGTGTATTGTTAAATGTCTGTGCTGAGCCTGATCAAGACAAAATGCATTTCGCTTTTAGAAATATTAAGGGAGCTTGGGCAAAAGTTAGTAAAGCCTTTAAACAGAAGGAGAACTACGAAGGTCATGTCGGATACGATGGTAAAACATGGAGGAGACAGGAGGCCATCGATAGCCAAACTATGTTCGTACGAAAGGATCCCAGCTTCGGATATAATCCAGAGAAGAACGATTTCGTTACCTTCGATGTCTCTTCTCTGCGATCAGGTGCAGATGGCTGGGGGTGGTATTGCTCGGGCAGAAGCTTCGGGTCTAATATCAGCAACAACCCCGAGAGTTGCAGGAAATCAAGAGACTCCGGAGAGTGGTCAGACGCTGCCGGGGAATTCGAGTTTCAAAGCTTCAAATTCCCTAGAGAGCAATGGTGTTTTTGTCAAGAGCGAGGAGGAAGACGCCATCAGAAAGAAAGGGGATGTAAAGAGGAAGATCTCTACTGCTCTATCAGCCGGGATTATGGGAGCTAAAATCGCCTCACTGTTCTTCACAGTGTACTCAGTAATTTTTTCGCTTGATAATGATGAGACTGATGACGAAGAGATGCTCGAGCTATGATTAAGACGAAATAAATATTTTAGTAGATAAGAGCTCTGTATCTTTATTTCATGATTTATTATAATTTCCAAAGTTTAAATCCAGATCCGTACAATTTCTTCAATTTTTTTCCAGAGTCAGATTTA
>ERZ802829.1-NODE-1-length-20597-cov-15.641125_pt1 | contig 20597 bp, 5 predicted proteins | sample MGYA00345653_ERZ802829 | MGnify/ENA primary metagenome ERZ802829 (study PRJEB30503, sample SAMEA104212374) | marine metagenome | biome: Westerlies Biome; feature: [SRF] surface water layer (ENVO:00010504) within the epipelagic zone...; material: water (ENVO:00002006)... | reverse complement strand
ACCAGACACAGCCTGACAGGGCTGAGTCACTACAAACCCCCACCCGATATATTCGTTGAAGGGCTATGGTTGTGATGACATATCACCTTCGGCAACCACAACCTTTCAAATGCGTGAGGCCATGTTGTTCCTTGGTGGTTTACTTCTCCCCATGTGTTCCAAGCGAAAGCTGCCATGTTGATCTTGTCCATAGCTCTCGTTAACTTTGAGTATTCTCCATATAATGGCAAGTATCTCGAATCTCGAAAGTATTCTTCTTCCATGCAACATAGGCTATCGGCTACCCCGTCGCTCCATTTGAAGTAGAACACTTCTACCACAAGCACTTGTACCCATCTGTTTTCTGTTTCACACAGGTAAGCATCTCCTTTGCAGCGAGGTACAATTAGGAGTCCTTCTTCTGATTTCTCTTTGTTTGCGAATGCCCAACATCCAAACCCATGTATTTTGGTCAAATTTACAAACTTAGCTTCATGAAAGTCGAATTTCTCCAATTTCTGTTGGTCATATTCCCCCCTCTGTATCAATTTTCTAGATAAGACCAAGTTTTCTTTCACTGCTTTGATCAAAGTTGAAGTCCAGGTATCTTCCTTCAACACTAGCTGGCTTTTTCTGTCTATTTTTTACTTTGCTTTGGTCCATGCTTGAACCATCTTTGCCCGATTTTCTAAGAATCTTTCCTCAATTTGATTTTGCTTAATTTCCCACATTTTCTTCAGGAACGGTTGGCGAGTGACGTCTCTAATTTGTTTGCACGTAAATCTTAGGTTAAATACATCGTCCATTTGGAGATATTTGATGCAAATTCTCCACCATAGGTGATCCGGAATTTTGAGTGGAAGTAACTGAAAATAAAAATCTGTTTTATTCTTTCATCCTCTCTCTTTTACTCATGGTTTTGTTTAGGATGTTCTGTATTGCAAGAAGAACACTTGACATAAAGTTTCTCATCCTTTTTCTTTCTCAGATTTTGAATGCTCTTTTCGGCTTTCATCTCTTCTTCTTCCATCTCAAGGTACTTCACTAATTTTGTCTTCGTTGGCTCCTTGTTCACCTCCTCAATGTCCAATTCCACATATCTGATAGGCGCATCCCAATCATTTTCCATAAATCCAAAATAGCCTTCTTTGAGTCTCAAGCCATAGTCTCTCATACAGTCCTCCTTCAGGAATTTCAGTTCTTGCACGGCAGGACTCAATCCGAAATGATGTCCATCAAAAGTCAGGCATGAGTAGGTTCTCCCTTTCATCCCGTCATTCCAGTAGATCCGATTGGTTTGTTTCTTTTGACAGTATTTCTTGAGAATCTCCAGTGGGTAGTCAATCCATAAGATCAAAGGCTTTCCTTCATACAGCGCACATCCAAGGCCAGAATAGACATGAGATTTGAAGATGGTTTCTCCAGCTGCATAAATGCTAAGTTCTCCAATGTCATTAGACAGCGTAATCATCTCTTCCATCTGCTTTTCCATGGCATGGTGCGATGCCCATCGGTACGACTCGTTGAGGTTAAAAACAACTCTTACCTCAGGATCATCTTTGATCTCCTTGGCTTCATCAATTTCATCCATCTTGAGAACTTTAGTTTCTTTGTTCTCCATGATTTGGGTGCCTTGATGAGACTGACTCTTGTCTGACTTGTGCATCCTTTTTATTCAATGTTGGTAACCTTCAATTTTGCAAGTTGTTGTTCATTTGTACTTCATGCATTCTGATACTCCGCACTTGGTGTTGCGTAGTTACAAGGGTTTCATAAACATCGGCTCCACGTCGTCGGGCGGCGGAGCTGAAGTACGTTTCCGTGCAGCCTGCCTTCTGACCTTTCCAACTTGGTTTGGCAAGAAACACAGCACTGCGTAGATAGCTGCTATCCCTGCAGCTAGTCCGTCCTTCATGGTGGTTACCATCACCATTCCTGCGGCAATAAGTAATTGCGCAGTCCATCCTATGATATTGATCAATGCCAAATATCCTCCATATTTGGTTATCCATGCGTCGATTTGACTGAATACACTGAATTCATTTTCGATCTTTTCAGTAAGCTTGGTTAGATCATAAATAGGAGCTGACATGCTCTGACTATGACCTACACTTGATGCACAAGGTCCACCTTCTTTTCTGCAAATGCCATATCCCAATGTTTCCAGTGTTGCTTCATGGAAACTTCCATACTCCAAGATGTCTTCAAACTGGGATAGGGCTTCTGGGCGATAAATGCCTCCTGTCTTCATGTTTTCATGTTCCACTTTCTCATCTAATAGTTTCATCTCCCTAGGTGCAATCGCTGGTTGTATCGTGTCTGAAATGGTAATCCATCCGTCTTCAGATAGCACTGTCAATGGGAAATGGGATGAACAATCTATTTTTGATGCATGCTTGCTGGCAATCCTGGTAAAAGGATTCATGTAGAGTCCTCCTTCCAATGGTACTTTGTTGATACAAGCATTTTTCATTGGTGCCACTTTTCCAAGTTTCTCTGGGCACTTGAAAACAAATAAAATATCACCCAATCGTTTTGCAAACCGGTCTTTTGACATGGGTATCACTTGAGTTGCTGAGTCAGATAATTCTGCAAACTTGCTATTGCATAACCGTTTCTCAATGTTGTTTTCCAACTTTCCTGCAGCACGTTCCAAAGTGTACACAATGTAGTCATCCTTCTGATCAGACCATGTTGCCAAGTCCAATTGGCGGTCAATCCAAGGGTATCCATTGTTCTTAGATAACACTATTCCTCTTTGTTCAGTATAGATTAGTTTTCCTGGTGGACAACCAGGTAATCCAGAGTTTTCTCCACTTGTCTTGAATAGTAGTTTTAACTCATGATCCACTAAATATCCATTTTCATGAACAAAGGTTCCTTCTTGAACTTTCATCAGTGGGCACGTAATCGGTGCGGGATCCCAGATATAAGTCCAGTCACGTGTTACACACCCTCCAGCTGCTGCTGTACACGACTTAGGTAACTTCACATGATCAAAAGTTGCCTCTACTTGATGTAAGGTTTGAGCTTGCGGAGAAGATGATAGGTATTCTTCCTTCTCCAATGTTATCCTATATTGGGACATCACTAAGACATCATTCACTACTGTTTCTCCAATCTTTAGTTGTTGTCCTTGACACCATATCTTTCCAGATGATTCTGTATGTGTCATACCCAATTCATTCACTGAAAATACTGTTTCTGTGTTCATGGCTACTCCATGCGTCGTTCCATATTTAGAAATAAATGTGTTCGTGTTCACCATATTTTCACATTGATTCGCAGATGTTGACTGTACTATTTCTATTTCAGGAACTTGGATCATTCGTTCATGTGAGAAAGCACCGCACATTAGTAGCCACTGGCTACGTAGCACTTTACACTTGTAGCCTTTGAGAATTTGGTTTCTCATTTGTTGTAGAATTGCATACCTTTCACTCTGGTCATCATTTTCTCTTTTCACTGCACACGTTGTAAATATATTTAGTCTTTCGATTTCGGTTGGGCTGGAACAGTCTCGGTACCTAACACGGTACAGGGTCACTTCCCTCACTTCTATTGTCAGTAGAACCAAAACCACCAGCATTCCTTTTTGTTTCTTCCAAGATATCCACTCTTCTAAATTCGGCATCATGTGTCGGCAAGAACACTCCTTGTATGATACGTTGTCCTTTCTTCAGGACGAAGTCTTCATCTGTCGAATTTGCTAGGATTGCACACACAGGGCCCCTATAATCGGCGTCGATTACGCCACCCAATGCCACAATGCCTTTCGTGGCGAGTCCACTGCGGCTAAGCAACAGTAGGAAGTATCCGGGTGGAATGGCCATTCTGAGGTTTAAGGGTATCATCGCGATACCGTGGGCCGGCACGACTGCCGCTGTCTGCGCAGTCAGATCATAGCACGCACTGCCTGGTGTACTCTTTTCTGGCTGGGCTGAATCCTCAGTGATATCCACCTTCAAAGTTCTAATCGTGTTTAGAACGTCCATAACTTCGTCATCTGAGCTAAAGAGATAGTCTCTGGCTCTTGAGAATAAATTCGATTTTTCTTTTGTTCCTTGCCCTTGTGTCACTGCTGGTCTCTTGGGTTCTGGTTGATCTGTTTCTGTTCCAGTCTCTATTTCATTTCTACGTTTCATTTCTTCAAATTGCTTAACAAGCTGGTCACGTGTTCGTTTCGGTCGAAGTTTTCCAGACTTCGCCTCTGGCATTCCTGCATCAGTTTCAGTGTCTGTATATGCAGTACGTTCTCTTTTTCTGCTGATCTCATCTGGGGCTCGACTTGGTCCGGGTTGTGGCGCACTTGCCTCACTTGGCTGGCTCTCTGGCACTCGATCCGGTTCAGTCTGGTTTGAAGCGGTTTGTTGCTTAGGCTGTCTGCCTCTCTTTCTTCCAGCCATAATATCCACAATGTCATATTCTGGGAGCGCCAGTCTGACAGGCACTCCTAGATGTATCTCCGGCTCAGTGTCCACAGTTGCTGGGCGGATTTCTTCTCCCAACTCGTCCCCTTGGTCATTCAATTGTAAGTTCTTAGGAATTCTTGACTTCACTGTTGTACCAGGCCTGTATGGCAACAGTCTTGCTGCATGTACTGTGATACTGGTCCCCTCGTACTCAGAAGGTTTTATTACGTACAAAACTTCTGCAACTCTCTCCACAATCTTGTAGGGGCCAAGCCACTCATCTGTGAGCTTGGCTGGCTTCGACTCCACTTTCCGGGGGCAGAGGTACCACACTTTTTCATCTATTTCATATTCATGTTTCTTTCCAGTGTATACTTTTGCGTTTCTTCTTATCACTGCCTCATTGTTGGCTCTCATGAATGCATAGATTCGGTTGAATCTTTTTAATACTTCTGACACGTGACCATTGACTGTCCTTTCTTCTTTGTCTGGTGTAGGCAATACTAAATCCACAGGAAGTTTTGCTTCTCTTCCAAATGTTGCAAAGAACGGTGTTACACCCGTTGCACTGTTTACCTTTGTGTTGTAAGCCATCACCATTGCTGGTACATATTTTGACCATTCTCTGTCTTCTCTGTCCAGAAATGTTTTCATCATCATATTCAATGTTCTATGCCACCTTTCGACTATGTTGGACTGGGGATTGTAGGTCGGCGTCGTTGTCTTTCTAATCCCCAGTCTGTCACACATTTGTTCCCATAGCTCATTGACAAACTCTTTTCCATTGTCACTGTGGATGGCTTCAGGGAATCCATAATCGCAACAATACTCATCAATCAGAACTCTTGCCACTGTTGCGGCTTCTTTGTTGTGCAAAGGGTATGCATTTGCATGTCTGGTGAAACCATCCTCCACTGAAAGGAGGTACTTCTCTTGTTGCCATGTTTCGGGCAATGGTCCAATTAAGTCCACATATATTTTTTGGTTAGGATAACCTGCTCGCTGTGGGTTATGTGGACCATCTCTTACTTTCACCTTCCCTCGCTTTACTAAACAGTCTCCACAATCTGCTACTCTTCTTTTTAGATCTTGAGACATCCCTGGGTAGTAGAATCTGCTCTGTGCTCTCTGCACCGTTGCAGTCTGGCCAAAGTGTCCGGCCAGATGACTTTGGTGGGACCAGTAGAAGACTGCATCCCTGACTTCAGTTGGCATCACCATCCGATAGGAATTCTGTCCAGCCATGTGGTTCAATTTGAAAGGGTAATACAAGATGTCATCTTTGATTTCCAATGCATCTAACACTTGTGCATAATGTTTCAATTCCTCTTCTTTACCTTTCAATTCATCCTTGTCGGGCTTCCTCTTTTCTTGTATCCAACTTCTCACTTCAGCTACTACAGGGTCTTCCTTTTGAGCTCTGATCACATGTCTTGGTGACACATCTCTTCCAAATTCGTGCATATTTCTTATGCTTTGATCTTCAACAGCTACCATGTCTTGTATTCTGTCTTCTTCATCCAATTCCTGGACTATTTGATACAAATACTTTATGTACTCCTCTTCACACATGGAGCACAAACTTCTTACATATTCTTCCTCAGCTTCGCTGGCTTCTTCCGCTGTTGGTTCTGGCAAATGATCACAACGTGATAAGTTGTCTGCATTTGTATTGTCTTTTCCTGGTTTATGAAAAACCTCAAAATCATATGATTGAAGTTCCTGTAACCAGCGAAACCAAATTCCACTTGGTTGCTTCAGGGTTTGAAGATACTTCAGTGCTTTCGAGTCAGTGAACAGATGGAACTTTCTGTACTTTAGGATGTGATCCCATTTTCGCAAACAGGCCATGACACTTCCTAATTCTCCTTTTGTGCTTGGATAATTTGCTTCATGTTTTGAGCATTTCCTTCCATGAGCCGCGATAAAGCGCTCTACACCATCCTGTTCCTGTGACAGCACTCCTGCCATATTCTTTTGACTCCAATCAGTAGTCACTCGAAATGGGTCATCAATGTCATACCGTGGGTATGATCGTAAGGGCATTTCTTCAAACTTCTTTTTCAGTTGATTAAACTTCCAGTCAATTTCAGGTGACCATTCCAAATTCTTTCCCATCCTCATTCCATTCATCTCATTTGTGAGATTGCTGTAATCCTTGATAAAGGATCTGTAGTAGGATGTAAAACCTAAAAAGGTTCGCAATTGCTTTGTTGTGGTTGGTTTCGGCCAGTCCAATATTTTCTCCACATAACTTCTTCTCATACTAATCCCATTTCTTGAAACATCGAATCCCAGGTATTTCGTTTGTTCTGTAAACAACTTCGTCTTCTTTGGCCTCAGTTTTATTCCTGCCATTCTATGAACTTCAAACACTAGCTTCAGTTGCGTCAGTTGGCTTTCCAAGTCTTCGGTAAAAACCAACACATCGTCGATGTAGGCGACGATATTTGGACTTCTTATCTTTTGCAATAACATGTCTATAAACCTTGCATAGACAGCTCCACTGTTCCTTGGTCCAAAGGGCATCCTGGTAAACTGAAACAACCCCATGGGGGTGATAAAAGCAAGCAGTGGCCTACTTTTGTTTTCGACAGGGATTGTGTGGTAGGCGGCGGCAGCATCCAGGGCAGAGTAGTATCTTGAGCCTGCCAGCCTTTCCAAAGTTTCATCAATATTTGGGATCGGGTAACTGTCGGCAATCGTTACACTATTCAGGGCTCTATAATCGATTGCCCACCTAATATCACCTGGCGCTCCACCTGACTTCTTTGCTGGAACCATAGGTGAAGCCCAGGGTGAGATGCTTTCTTCAATGATACCCTCTTTTTTCCAGGTTTCCATTTGTTTTTTCAATGATTCTTTCTGATGTGGATTCAAAGGTCTTACTTTCTGCCTCACTGGTTTGGCTCCTTCCTTCAGTGTTATTTCCATTTCAACCAGATCTGTTTCACCAACTTCTTTCTTTCCCTTCTCACCGAATATATCGGCATATTCTTTAACCAATGCAATTGCTTTTTCTTGGATCTCAGGATTTTCTTTCAATAGTGGATTCTTCCTGAGTCCTAAATCTTCCACAACTTGTTCTCTGTGATCATCACTGATACTGTTTATCTTTTCAAAGTAAGATTGAGTTTGCCTCTCATTTTCTTCTTGATCAATTTCCACTTTGGATATAAATCCCAAACTTGAATTCTTCAAGATCTTGAAATCTTGATTTGCATTATTCATCACTGCAATTCTATTTCCATTTTGTTTCCATGTATAAATTGCTTCAACTGTTTCCATCTGGTTCATGTCGTCATTCTCGACCAGAAGTTCCAGCCCTGTATCCAAGGGCCTCTCAGTTTGTACTTCTATAAAGTTCACTGAGTTCGCACTGCAAATTACGTCTTTCGTGGCATAAACTTGTTGCCTACGCATCGGACCATGTTCTCTTTGTCTCTTAGTTTCTGACTTTTCAACCTTCCGACCTTTTCTTTCAAACTCCGCAGCACTTGGTTCCTCATTGGTGTGATCTTGGTCATCTTGGCTCTCTTGGCTCTTTCCGTGACCTTCCTGATCCACCTGTTCTGTTCCCTCTTGCTGCCATTCAGACATTTGTCCGATTATTTCTGTTTCCATGTTTCCAATGTGTAAGGTTGTCCTTCCTCTATTGAAACTCACTTTTACTGGAATCTGGTTGCCTATTGACGCTAGGAAGCCATTTCCCAGGTTTAACTGGTCAGATAAAGTTGGTATCACTGCAGGTTCCACTAGGAATTTTCCTTTTATTCCGGATATTTCCATTTCTATTGGGTTTGACAGTCCCAATCTTGTTAACTTCGGTCCTTCTGTGTTTGCAGTTCCAATGGGTGTTCCCCCCACTTTGTCAAATCCAACATTCAGTTGGTTATGTAACTCTCTGCTGATTGCAGTTTCTTCCATTATTGTATTTCCTGTATCCAATAATGCTTTTACACGGGTTTTGTTTTCACCTTTTCCTAAGGTAACCCACACATAGGCTTTCTTGCCCATCATTTTCAGGATATTGTAGTTTTCCACACTTTCACTTACTTCCCTGATTTGTATTTCACTTTCCATTTTCGCGCAGTTGTCGTCATAAAGGGTTCCAATTGAGGGGGAAGCTGGGCTTAGTTGCTCTCCACTTCCCCCACTGGGGCTAAAAAACGACTGTATCCTGAAGAGCTTTCTTGTTTGTCATTTTCCGCAGCCATTTCTCTTACTTTTCCAGCTTTCCTGGCTTTGATTGCCTCTTGTTCTTTCTTCCACTTAAAGCAGTCAGTCTTCTTGTGTCCCTTCTTTCCACAATGATGGCACTCAAATGGGAACTTCATGTTTCTTCCTCCATTTGGTCTTCCGGGATTTCCCGGGTTTCCTTGATACCTGTTTCCTGGATTTCCTTGAAATCTCTGATTTCCTGAGCCACTTCTGCAGTTTCTTGACAGATGTCCTTTCTTATGGCACTTAAAGCACTCTATGTTACTCAGATTTGGTGGTTTTCCTTGCTGTAAGGCACCAATAACTTCATTCAACTGATCTATTTCTCTGTTCATTGCGCTTAAGTCCATAGGTTCCTCACGGTCTTCTGTTCTTACGGTTCTGTTTCCCAAAATAGTTGTATGCCTTAACCCATCTTTGCTGCCCGAGTGTCCATATCCTCCTTCAATAGCTGCTCGTTCGTTGGCGACTATCTGGACCAATACTCTTTCCAGACTCTCATGATCTGTGACATTTGCGTGTCTCAACCTCAGCTTTACCTCATTGTTGTAGATTCCTTTGATAACTTCATCCAAATGATTACTGAAATTTGTAGTTTCATTCTGGAATGCCATCTGATGAAGTGCTCTCTTGGTAGATATGTAGCTTGAGATGTCTTGGTCACTCTTTTGTTTGTAGTTTTTGTATTCTTCTTTTGCCAGCTGGGACTCGGCTTCGGGTGCAAATATTCCTTGTATGGCCAGGGCATAGTCTTCCCATGTTGGACTATTCAGGAAAGTTGGTGTTCCTGTCCTGTGAAGGACCATCATATCTTGGGCTTGTCCAACCATCGCCCCCACCATGGCCTTCTTGATAAAATCATGACCGCAAGCATTTAGATCGTTCATCTCGATCCAGCTTCGGAATTCGTTGCAAAACGTGCGCCACGGTTTTTTGCGATCGTATTTTGGTAATCCTGCAAGGGCTCTTCGTCCATCTCTTAATCTGTGGGGATCTGGATCTTCTTCTTGCTGTTGCTGCTGCTCTGGCTGCTGTTGCTGCTGTTGCTGCTGTTGCTGTAGTTGCTGCTGTAGTTGCAGTAGTTGCTGCGCTTGCTGTTGCAGCTGTTGCTGTTGCTGTTGCAGTTGCTCTTCCATCTTGCTCTGGAGTCTGAACTTTCTTTACAGAGCTTCTCTTTCCGGCGCTGAGTTCACTTGAAACCTTTATTTTTCAAAAGATTCCACCAGTGGCTGTCACCAATTTTTGTAGTGAGCCTAGCCGAGCGGTGTGTGTTAGGCTCTCTCCTCTTAACTCAAACTGCGCTATTAACCCGAACTGATTAGGGTTAACTGTTCTTACTTCACTTTCAACCTTGTTACTTGCTGAGTTCCTAATTACTTAATTCCAGTCAAGTTACTTATTTAGACTTGCTTTAGCAAGTCTATACAGAAAGATGTTCCAATTCAGACTGTTTATTTCATACTTCCAAAGCCTTATATACAGCATTTCAAATGATTACATAATTATACATTTTCCAGTAAGTTCCAGAATATCCATCCCTGTTCCCAGAATTTTGCAGTCCCTAAGTATGTACTCTCCCTCACTAGTATATTCTAGAATCATGTAACTGGTTCTTGCAGTGCAGGCCGGCAGGGTCACTCAGTACATCCACTATCATTACCAGACACAGCCTAACAGGGCTGAGTCACTACAAAACCCCCACCCGATATATTCGGAGAAGGGCTACGGTTGTGATGACATATCACCTTCGGCAACCACAACCTTTCAAATGCGTGAGGCCATGTTGTTCCTTGGTGGTTTACTTCTCCCCATGTGTTCCAAGCGAAAGCTGCCATGTTGATCTTGTCCATAGCTCTCGTTAACTTTGAGTATTCTCCATATAATGGCAAGTATCTCGAATCTCGAAAGTATTCTTCTTCCATGCAACATAGGCTATCGGCTACCCCGTCGCTCCATTTGAAGTAGAACACTTCTACCACAAGCACTTGTACCCATCTGTTTTCTGTTTCACACAGGTAAGCATCTCCTTTGCAGCGAGGTACAATTAGGAGTCCTTCTTCTGATTTCTCTTTGTTTGCGAATGCCCAACATCCAAACCCATGTATTTTGGTCAAATTTACAAACTTAGCTTCATGAAAGTCGAATTTCTCCAATTTCTGTTGGTCATATTCCCCCCTCTGTATCAATTTTCTAGATAAGACCAAGTTTTCTTTCACTGCTTTGATCAAAGTTGAAGTCCAGGTATCTTCCTTCAACACTAGCTGGCTTTTTCTGTCTATTTTTTACTTTGCTTTGGTCCATGCTTGAACCATCTTTGCCCGATTTTCTAAGAATCTTTCCTCAATTTGATTTTGCTTAATTTCCCACATTTTCTTCAGGAACGGTTGGCGAGTGACGTCTCTAATTTGTTTGCACGTAAATCTTAGGTTAAATACATCGTCCATTTGGAGATATTTGATGCAAATTCTCCACCATAGGTGATCCGGAATTTTGAGTGGAAGTAACTGAAAATAAAAATCTGTTTTATTCTTTCATCCTCTCTCTTTTACTCATGGTTTTGTTTAGGATGTTCTGTATTGCAAGAAGAACACTTGACATAAAGTTTCTCATCCTTTTTCTTTCTCAGATTTTGAATGCTCTTTTCGGCTTTCATCTCTTCTTCTTCCATCTCAAGGTACTTCACTAATTTTGTCTTCGTTGGCTCCTTGTTCACCTCCTCAATGTCCAATTCCACATATCTGATAGGCGCATCCCAATCATTTTCCATAAATCCAAAATAGCCTTCTTTGAGTCTCAAGCCATAGTCTCTCATACAGTCCTCCTTCAGGAATTTCAGTTCTTGCACGGCAGGACTCAATCCGAAATGATGTCCATCAAAAGTCAGGCATGAGTAGGTTCTCCCTTTCATCCCGTCATTCCAGTAGATCCGATTGGTTTGTTTCTTTTGACAGTATTTCTTGAGAATCTCCAGTGGGTAGTCAATCCATAAGATCAAAGGCTTTCCTTCATACAGCGCACATCCAAGGCCAGAATAGACATGAGATTTGAAGATGGTTTCTCCAGCTGCATAAATGCTAAGTTCTCCAATGTCATTAGACAGCGTAATCATCTCTTCCATCTGCTTTTCCATGGCATGGTGCGATGCCCATCGGTACGACTCGTTGAGGTTAAAAACAACTCTTACCTCAGGATCATCTTTGATCTCCTTGGCTTCATCAATTTCATCCATCTTGAGAACTTTAGTTTCTTTGTTCTCCATGATTTGGGTGCCTTGATGAGACTGACTCTTGTCTGACTTGTGCATCCTTTTTATTCAATGTTGGTAACCTTCAATTTTGCAAGTTGTTGTTCATTTGTACTTCATGCATTCTGATACTCCGCACTTGGTGTTGCGTAGTTACAAGGGTTTCATAAACATCGGCTCCACGTCGTCGGGCGGCGGAGCTGAAGTACGTTTCCGTGCAGCCTGCCTTCTGACCTTTCCAACTTGGTTTGGCAAGAAACACAGCACTGCGTAGATAGCTGCTATCCCTGCAGCTAGTCCGTCCTTCATGGTGGTTACCATCACCATTCCTGCGGCAATAAGTAATTGCGCAGTCCATCCTATGATATTGATCAATGCCAAATATCCTCCATATTTGGTTATCCATGCGTCGATTTGACTGAATACACTGAATTCATTTTCGATCTTTTCAGTAAGCTTGGTTAGATCATAAATAGGAGCTGACATGCTCTGACTATGACCTACACTTGATGCACAAGGTCCACCTTCTTTTCTGCAAATGCCATATCCCAATGTTTCCAGTGTTGCTTCATGGAAACTTCCATACTCCAAGATGTCTTCAAACTGGGATAGGGCTTCTGGGCGATAAATGCCTCCTGTCTTCATGTTTTCATGTTCCACTTTCTCATCTAATAGTTTCATCTCCCTAGGTGCAATCGCTGGTTGTATCGTGTCTGAAATGGTAATCCATCCGTCTTCAGATAGCACTGTCAATGGGAAATGGGATGAACAATCTATTTTTGATGCATGCTTGCTGGCAATCCTGGTAAAAGGATTCATGTAGAGTCCTCCTTCCAATGGTACTTTGTTGATACAAGCATTTTTCATTGGTGCCACTTTTCCAAGTTTCTCTGGGCACTTGAAAACAAATAAAATATCACCCAATCGTTTTGCAAACCGGTCTTTTGACATGGGTATCACTTGAGTTGCTGAGTCAGATAATTCTGCAAACTTGCTATTGCATAACCGTTTCTCAATGTTGTTTTCCAACTTTCCTGCAGCACGTTCCAAAGTGTACACAATGTAGTCATCCTTCTGATCAGACCATGTTGCCAAGTCCAATTGGCGGTCAATCCAAGGGTATCCATTGTTCTTAGATAACACTATTCCTCTTTGTTCAGTATAGATTAGTTTTCCTGGTGGACAACCAGGTAATCCAGAGTTTTCTCCACTTGTCTTGAATAGTAGTTTTAACTCATGATCCACTAAATATCCATTTTCATGAACAAAGGTTCCTTCTTGAACTTTCATCAGTGGGCACGTAATCGGTGCGGGATCCCAGATATAAGTCCAGTCACGTGTTACACACCCTCCAGCTGCTGCTGTACACGACTTAGGTAACTTCACATGATCAAAAGTTGCCTCTACTTGATGTAAGGTTTGAGCTTGCGGAGAAGATGATAGGTATTCTTCCTTCTCCAATGTTATCCTATATTGGGACATCACTAAGACATCATTCACTACTGTTTCTCCAATCTTTAGTTGTTGTCCTTGACACCATATCTTTCCAGATGATTCTGTATGTGTCATACCCAATTCATTCACTGAAAATACTGTTTCTGTGTTCATGGCTACTCCATGCGTCGTTCCATATTTAGAAATAAATGTGTTCGTGTTCACCATATTTTCACATTGATTCGCAGATGTTGACTGTACTATTTCTATTTCAGGAACTTGGATCATTCGTTCATGTGAGAAAGCACCGCACATTAGTAGCCACTGGCTACGTAGCACTTTACACTTGTAGCCTTTGAGAATTTGGTTTCTCATTTGTTGTAGAATTGCATACCTTTCACTCTGGTCATCATTTTCTCTTTTCACTGCACACGTTGTAAATATATTTAGTCTTTCGATTTCGGTTGGGCTGGAACAGTCTCGGTACCTAACACGGTACAGGGTCACTTCCCTCACTTCTATTGTCAGTAGAACCAAAACCACCAGCATTCCTTTTTGTTTCTTCCAAGATATCCACTCTTCTAAATTCGGCATCATGTGTCGGCAAGAACACTCCTTGTATGATACGTTGTCCTTTCTTCAGGACGAAGTCTTCATCTGTCGAATTTGCTAGGATTGCACACACAGGGCCCCTATAATCGGCGTCGATTACGCCACCCAATGCCACAATGCCTTTCGTGGCGAGTCCACTGCGGCTAAGCAACAGTAGGAAGTATCCGGGTGGAATGGCCATTCTGAGGTTTAAGGGTATCATCGCGATACCGTGGGCCGGCACGACTGCCGCTGTCTGCGCAGTCAGATCATAGCACGCACTGCCTGGTGTACTCTTTTCTGGCTGGGCTGAATCCTCAGTGATATCCACCTTCAAAGTTCTAATCGTGTTTAGAACGTCCATAACTTCGTCATCTGAGCTAAAGAGATAGTCTCTGGCTCTTGAGAATAAATTCGATTTTTCTTTTGTTCCTTGCCCTTGTGTCACTGCTGGTCTCTTGGGTTCTGGTTGATCTGTTTCTGTTCCAGTCTCTATTTCATTTCTACGTTTCATTTCTTCAAATTGCTTAACAAGCTGGTCACGTGTTCGTTTCGGTCGAAGTTTTCCAGACTTCGCCTCTGGCATTCCTGCATCAGTTTCAGTGTCTGTATATGCAGTACGTTCTCTTTTTCTGCTGATCTCATCTGGGGCTCGACTTGGTCCGGGTTGTGGCGCACTTGCCTCACTTGGCTGGCTCTCTGGCACTCGATCCGGTTCAGTCTGGTTTGAAGCGGTTTGTTGCTTAGGCTGTCTGCCTCTCTTTCTTCCAGCCATAATATCCACAATGTCATATTCTGGGAGCGCCAGTCTGACAGGCACTCCTAGATGTATCTCCGGCTCAGTGTCCACAGTTGCTGGGCGGATTTCTTCTCCCAACTCGTCCCCTTGGTCATTCAATTGTAAGTTCTTAGGAATTCTTGACTTCACTGTTGTACCAGGCCTGTATGGCAACAGTCTTGCTGCATGTACTGTGATACTGGTCCCCTCGTACTCAGAAGGTTTTATTACGTACAAAACTTCTGCAACTCTCTCCACAATCTTGTAGGGGCCAAGCCACTCATCTGTGAGCTTGGCTGGCTTCGACTCCACTTTCCGGGGGCAGAGGTACCACACTTTTTCATCTATTTCATATTCATGTTTCTTTCCAGTGTATACTTTTGCGTTTCTTCTTATCACTGCCTCATTGTTGGCTCTCATGAATGCATAGATTCGGTTGAATCTTTTTAATACTTCTGACACGTGACCATTGACTGTCCTTTCTTCTTTGTCTGGTGTAGGCAATACTAAATCCACAGGAAGTTTTGCTTCTCTTCCAAATGTTGCAAAGAACGGTGTTACACCCGTTGCACTGTTTACCTTTGTGTTGTAAGCCATCACCATTGCTGGTACATATTTTGACCATTCTCTGTCTTCTCTGTCCAGAAATGTTTTCATCATCATATTCAATGTTCTATGCCACCTTTCGACTATGTTGGACTGGGGATTGTAGGTCGGCGTCGTTGTCTTTCTAATCCCCAGTCTGTCACACATTTGTTCCCATAGCTCATTGACAAACTCTTTTCCATTGTCACTGTGGATGGCTTCAGGGAATCCATAATCGCAACAATACTCATCAATCAGAACTCTTGCCACTGTTGCGGCTTCTTTGTTGTGCAAAGGGTATGCATTTGCATGTCTGGTGAAACCATCCTCCACTGAAAGGAGGTACTTCTCTTGTTGCCATGTTTCGGGCAATGGTCCAATTAAGTCCACATATATTTTTTGGTTAGGATAACCTGCTCGCTGTGGGTTATGTGGACCATCTCTTACTTTCACCTTCCCTCGCTTTACTAAACAGTCTCCACAATCTGCTACTCTTCTTTTTAGATCTTGAGACATCCCTGGGTAGTAGAATCTGCTCTGTGCTCTCTGCACCGTTGCAGTCTGGCCAAAGTGTCCGGCCAGATGACTTTGGTGGGACCAGTAGAAGACTGCATCCCTGACTTCAGTTGGCATCACCATCCGATAGGAATTCTGTCCAGCCATGTGGTTCAATTTGAAAGGGTAATACAAGATGTCATCTTTGATTTCCAATGCATCTAACACTTGTGCATAATGTTTCAATTCCTCTTCTTTACCTTTCAATTCATCCTTGTCGGGCTTCCTCTTTTCTTGTATCCAACTTCTCACTTCAGCTACTACAGGGTCTTCCTTTTGAGCTCTGATCACATGTCTTGGTGACACATCTCTTCCAAATTCGTGCATATTTCTTATGCTTTGATCTTCAACAGCTACCATGTCTTGTATTCTGTCTTCTTCATCCAATTCCTGGACTATTTGATACAAATACTTTATGTACTCCTCTTCACACATGGAGCACAAACTTCTTACATATTCTTCCTCAGCTTCGCTGGCTTCTTCCGCTGTTGGTTCTGGCAAATGATCACAACGTGATAAGTTGTCTGCATTTGTATTGTCTTTTCCTGGTTTATGAAAAACCTCAAAATCATATGATTGAAGTTCCTGTAACCAGCGAAACCAAATTCCACTTGGTTGCTTCAGGGTTTGAAGATACTTCAGTGCTTTCGAGTCAGTGAACAGATGGAACTTTCTGTACTTTAGGATGTGATCCCATTTTCGCAAACAGGCCATGACACTTCCTAATTCTCCTTTTGTGCTTGGATAATTTGCTTCATGTTTTGAGCATTTCCTTCCATGAGCCGCGATAAAGCGCTCTACACCATCCTGTTCCTGTGACAGCACTCCTGCCATATTCTTTTGACTCCAATCAGTAGTCACTCGAAATGGGTCATCAATGTCATACCGTGGGTATGATCGTAAGGGCATTTCTTCAAACTTCTTTTTCAGTTGATTAAACTTCCAGTCAATTTCAGGTGACCATTCCAAATTCTTTCCCATCCTCATTCCATTCATCTCATTTGTGAGATTGCTGTAATCCTTGATAAAGGATCTGTAGTAGGATGTAAAACCTAAAAAGGTTCGCAATTGCTTTGTTGTGGTTGGTTTCGGCCAGTCCAATATTTTCTCCACATAACTTCTTCTCATACTAATCCCATTTCTTGAAACATCGAATCCCAGGTATTTCGTTTGTTCTGTAAACAACTTCGTCTTCTTTGGCCTCAGTTTTATTCCTGCCATTCTATGAACTTCAAACACTAGCTTCAGTTGCGTCAGTTGGCTTTCCAAGTCTTCGGTAAAAACCAACACATCGTCGATGTAGGCGACGATATTTGGACTTCTTATCTTTTGCAATAACATGTCTATAAACCTTGCATAGACAGCTCCACTGTTCCTTGGTCCAAAGGGCATCCTGGTAAACTGAAACAACCCCATGGGGGTGATAAAAGCAAGCAGTGGCCTACTTTTGTTTTCGACAGGGATTGTGTGGTAGGCGGCGGCAGCATCCAGGGCAGAGTAGTATCTTGAGCCTGCCAGCCTTTCCAAAGTTTCATCAATATTTGGGATCGGGTAACTGTCGGCAATCGTTACACTATTCAGGGCTCTATAATCGATTGCCCACCTAATATCACCTGGCGCTCCACCTGACTTCTTTGCTGGAACCATAGGTGAAGCCCAGGGTGAGATGCTTTCTTCAATGATACCCTCTTTTTTCCAGGTTTCCATTTGTTTTTTCAATGATTCTTTCTGATGTGGATTCAAAGGTCTTACTTTCTGCCTCACTGGTTTGGCTCCTTCCTTCAGTGTTATTTCCATTTCAACCAGATCTGTTTCACCAACTTCTTTCTTTCCCTTCTCACCGAATATATCGGCATATTCTTTAACCAATGCAATTGCTTTTTCTTGGATCTCAGGATTTTCTTTCAATAGTGGATTCTTCCTGAGTCCTAAATCTTCCACAACTTGTTCTCTGTGATCATCACTGATACTGTTTATCTTTTCAAAGTAAGATTGAGTTTGCCTCTCATTTTCTTCTTGATCAATTTCCACTTTGGATATAAATCCCAAACTTGAATTCTTCAAGATCTTGAAATCTTGATTTGCATTATTCATCACTGCAATTCTATTTCCATTTTGTTTCCATGTATAAATTGCTTCAACTGTTTCCATCTGGTTCATGTCGTCATTCTCGACCAGAAGTTCCAGCCCTGTATCCAAGGGCCTCTCAGTTTGTACTTCTATAAAGTTCACTGAGTTCGCACTGCAAATTACGTCTTTCGTGGCATAAACTTGTTGCCTACGCATCGGACCATGTTCTCTTTGTCTCTTAGTTTCTGACTTTTCAACCTTCCGACCTTTTCTTTCAAACTCCGCAGCACTTGGTTCCTCATTGGTGTGATCTTGGTCATCTTGGCTCTCTTGGCTCTTTCCGTGACCTTCCTGATCCACCTGTTCTGTTCCCTCTTGCTGCCATTCAGACATTTGTCCGATTATTTCTGTTTCCATGTTTCCAATGTGTAAGGTTGTCCTTCCTCTATTGAAACTCACTTTTACTGGAATCTGGTTGCCTATTGACGCTAGGAAGCCATTTCCCAGGTTTAACTGGTCAGATAAAGTTGGTATCACTGCAGGTTCCACTAGGAATTTTCCTTTTATTCCGGATATTTCCATTTCTATTGGGTTTGACAGTCCCAATCTTGTTAACTTCGGTCCTTCTGTGTTTGCAGTTCCAATGGGTGTTCCCCCCACTTTGTCAAATCCAACATTCAGTTGGTTATGTAACTCTCTGCTGATTGCAGTTTCTTCCATTATTGTATTTCCTGTATCCAATAATGCTTTTACACGGGTTTTGTTTTCACCTTTTCCTAAGGTAACCCACACATAGGCTTTCTTGCCCATCATTTTCAGGATATTGTAGTTTTCCACACTTTCACTTACTTCCCTGATTTGTATTTCACTTTCCATTTTCGCGCAGTTGTCGTCATAAAGGGTTCCAATTGAGGGGGAAGCTGGGCTTAGTTGCTCTCCACTTCCCCCACTGGGGCTAAAAAACGACTGTATCCTGAAGAGCTTTCTTGTTTGTCATTTTCCGCAGCCATTTCTCTTACTTTTCCAGCTTTCCTGGCTTTGATTGCCTCTTGTTCTTTCTTCCACTTAAAGCAGTCAGTCTTCTTGTGTCCCTTCTTTCCACAATGATGGCACTCAAATGGGAACTTCATGTTTCTTCCTCCATTTGGTCTTCCGGGATTTCCCGGGTTTCCTTGATACCTGTTTCCTGGATTTCCTTGAAATCTCTGATTTCCTGAGCCACTTCTGCAGTTTCTTGACAGATGTCCTTTCTTATGGCACTTAAAGCACTCTATGTTACTCAGATTTGGTGGTTTTCCTTGCTGTAAGGCACCAATAACTTCATTCAACTGATCTATTTCTCTGTTCATTGCGCTTAAGTCCATAGGTTCCTCACGGTCTTCTGTTCTTACGGTTCTGTTTCCCAAAATAGTTGTATGCCTTAACCCATCTTTGCTGCCCGAGTGTCCATATCCTCCTTCAATAGCTGCTCGTTCGTTGGCGACTATCTGGACCAATACTCTTTCCAGACTCTCATGATCTGTGACATTTGCGTGTCTCAACCTCAGCTTTACCTCATTGTTGTAGATTCCTTTGATAACTTCATCCAAATGATTACTGAAATTTGTAGTTTCATTCTGGAATGCCATCTGATGAAGTGCTCTCTTGGTAGATATGTAGCTTGAGATGTCTTGGTCACTCTTTTGTTTGTAGTTTTTGTATTCTTCTTTTGCCAGCTGGGACTCGGCTTCGGGTGCAAATATTCCTTGTATGGCCAGGGCATAGTCTTCCCATGTTGGACTATTCAGGAAAGTTGGTGTTCCTGTCCTGTGAAGGACCATCATATCTTGGGCTTGTCCAACCATCGCCCCCACCATGGCCTTCTTGATAAAATCATGACCGCAAGCATTTAGATCGTTCATCTCGATCCAGCTTCGGAATTCGTTGCAAAACGTGCGCCACGGTTTTTTGCGATCGTATTTTGGTAATCCTGCAAGGGCTCTTCGTCCATCTCTTAATCTGTGGGGATCTGGATCTTCTTCTTGCTGTTGCTGCTGCTCTGGCTGCTGTTGCTGCTGTTGCTGCTGTTGCTGTAGTTGCTGCTGTAGTTGCAGTAGTTGCTGCGCTTGCTGTTGCAGCTGTTGCTGTTGCTGTTGCAGTTGCTCTTCCATCTTGCTCTGGAGTCTGAACTTTCTTTACAGAGCTTCTCTTTCCGGCGCTGAGTTCACTTGAAACCTTTATTTTTCAAAAGATTCCACCAGTGGCTGTCACCAATTTTTGTAGTGAGCCTAGCCGAGCGGTGTGTGTTAGGCTCTCTCCTCTTAACTCAAACTGCGCTATTAACCCGAACTGATTAGGGTTAACTGTTCTTACTTCACTTTCAACCTTGTTACTTGCTGAGTTCCTAATTACTTAATTCCAGTCAAGTTACTTATTTAGACTTGCTTTAGCAAGTCTATACAGAAAGATGTTCCAATTCAGACTGTTTATTTCATACTTCCAAAGCCTTATATACAGCATTTCAAATGATTACATAATTATACATTTTCTACTAAGTTCCAGAATATCCATCCCTGTTCCCAGAATTTTGCAGTCCCCAAGTATGTACTTTGCCTAACTAGTATATTCTAGAGTCATCCAACTGGTTCTGCAGTGCAGGCAGGCAGGGTCACTCAGTACATCCACTCTCATCACCAGACACAGCCTGACAGGGCTGAGTCACTACAAACCCCCACCCGATATATTCGGT